>ERZ826396.741-NODE-741-length-44613-cov-10.834912_pt1 | contig 44613 bp, 42 predicted proteins | sample MGYA00519926_ERZ826396 | MGnify/ENA primary metagenome ERZ826396 (study PRJEB31778, sample SAMEA3449230) | human gut metagenome | biome: human gut; feature: human-associated habitat; material: faeces | place: United Kingdom | collected 2010/2012 ... | reverse complement strand
GCATCTTCCACGACTGCTACAACGTGATCGGCGGCGTGGACCAGGCCATACCCGTGGACGTGTACGCACCCGGCTGCGCCGTGCGCCCCGAGGCCATCATCGACGCGGTGGTGCAGGCGCTCGGCATCCTGGAGGAGAAGTCGAAGGCCCTGCAAGCTCAAAGAAAGGGGGCGTGAGGAATGGCGCTGGAAATCGAGTTCGCCCCGCTTTCCGTCGAAGAGCTGCCGGCGCTCGCAGCCGAGAAGAAGGCCGAGGGAGCGCGCTTCGTGCAGCTGCTCGCCGTGAACACCGAGGAGGGCATCGACCTCGTCTACACGTTCATGAAAGGCGGCGTCCTGACCAACCACGAGATCAAGGGCGTGGGCCCGGACATGACGGTGCCCAGCATCACCGACCAGTTCCTGGCGGCGTTCGTGTTCGAGAACGAGGCGCACGACCTGTTCGGCGTGAGCATATCCGACATCGCCATCGACTTCGGCGGGAACTTCTACGCCCTTTCGCAGAAGGAGCCCATGACCATCATATCGCCCGAGCAGAAGGCCGCGCGCGAGAAGGCGAAGAAGCTCGCCGCCGCGAAGGCGGCCAAAGAGCGTCAGGCGGCCGCGACCGCGGCGCAGGCCGAGTACCTGGCCGGGCACCCCGACGCGCATGCGGGCAGCAAGCCCCGCGGGCCGATCGAGCCCTCGGGCAGCGACGACCTTGACGCGCGTTTGGCCGGCGTCGACCCGGAGAAGGTGGCGCGCGTGAAGGCCGCGCTCGCCGCGAAGGCCAAGAAGGCCGCCGAGGCCGAAGCCGCCGCGAAAGAATCCGCGCTCGAGGAAAAGCTTGCCGACATGGATCCCGAGAAGGCCGCGAAGGTGCGCGCCGCCATGGAGGCGAAGGCCGCCCGCGAGGCCGCCGCGCAGAAGGAAGGTGAGTAGCATGGGGAAGGCGACCGTCATCCCGTTCGGCCCGCAGCACCCGGTGCTGCCGGAGCCTTTGCACCTCGACCTCGTGGTCGAGGACGAGACCGTCATCGAAGCCGTGCCGCAGATCGGCTTCATCCACCGCGGGTTGGAGAAGCTCGTGGAGACGCGCGATTACAACCAGTTCATCTACGTGGCCGAGCGCATCTGCGGCATCTGCGCCTTCGGGCACTCCCTCGGCTATGCCGAGACGGTCGAGCGCCTCATGGGCGTCGAGGTTCCCGAGCGCGCCGAGTGCCTGCGCGTCATCTGGCACGAGTTGTCGCGCGTCCACTCCCATATCCTGTGGATGGGCTTGGCCGCCGACGCGTTCGGTTTCGAAAGCCTGTTCATGCACTGCTGGCGGTTGCGCGAGCGCGTGCTCGACATCTTCGAGAAGACCACCGGAGGGCGGGTGATCTTCAGCGTCGTGAAGGTGGGCGGCGTGGTCCGCAACATCGACGAGGCGCAGCTCGCCGAGATCAAGCGCGTCCTCGAAGGCATCAAAGACGACTACCGCCAGATCATGAACGCGTTCCTCAAGGACACGTCGGTGAAGAACCGCACCGTGGGCGTGGGCGTCATCAGCCACGAGGACGCTCTCGCCCTGAGCATGGTGGGACCGTTCGCGCGCGCGTCGAACGTGAACTACGACGTGCGCATGCTGGGCAACGGCGGCTACGGGCGCCTCTCGGACTTCCAGCCCGTGCTCGACGCGCAGGGCGACTGCTACGCGCGCGTCAAGGTGCGCGCCCTCGAGGTGCTGCAGTCCATCGACATCATCGAGGAGATGATCGCGCAGCTCCCTGCCGGAGACATCGCGACGGACGTCAAAGGGTCTCCCGCCGCGGGCGCGCAGGCGGCGAACCTCGTCGAGCAGCCGCGCGGCGAATGCTACTACTATGCGCGCGGCAACGGCACGAAGTACCTCGAGCGCATGCGCATGCGCACCCCCACCTCGCAGAACCTGGCGGGCATGACCACGGCGCTGGCGGGCTGCGACCTGGCCGACGTCAACATGATCGTGCTCACCATCGACCCCTGCATCAGCTGCACGGAAAGGTAAGGCCATGGGAGGATTCAAGCTCGGAAAGATGACGCTCGGAGGGCTGTTCAAGCAGCCCGAGACGATCCAGTACCCAGTCCAAACCAAGACGCCCCCGCCCGGGCTCAAAGGCCACGTGGCCAACGACGTGGCCGCGTGCATCCTGTGCGGCATCTGCCAGAAGCGCTGCCCTTGCGGGGCCATCACGGTGGAGAAGGCCGCCCGCACTTGGACGATCGACCGCTTCCGCTGCGTGCAGTGCGGCAACTGCGTGCGCGAATGTCCGAAGGCCTGCCTGTCCATGGAGCCCGCCTACGCGCCGCCGTCCACGAAGAAGCACGTCGACGTGTTCGACGTGCCGAAAGTCGAGAAGACGGCCTAGCCTCCTTTCCGCTGCGCCCCCGTCCTCGTTGATCATGATGGAAATGCTGTCGAACGGCGAAACGAAACGGGAGCGGCAGGGAAACCTGCTAGAATAGAGCAAATCGGTTCGAAACGAGCCGGGCCCGCGAGGCCCGGCTCGTTGCACGAAGGCGAGCACGGAAAGGAAGGCTGTACACGATGCGCGGCAACGGTTCGAAGGACGGCTCCCAGCAGGCGAGCGACCGCATCTTCACTGTTCCGAACGTCATCTCGGCCGTCAGGCTGTGCCTTGTGCCCGTGTTCCTCGTGCTGTTGTTCGAAGGCCACGACCTCGCAGCCACCTTCCTGTTCGCGCTCGCCGCGGGCACGGATTGGATCGACGGCCAGATCGCCCGCCGCACGAACGCGGTGTCGCGCCTCGGGCAGCTGCTCGATCCCGCCGTCGACCGCATCCTCATGATCGCCGGCGTTTCGGGCCTGTTCCTGACAGGGCGGCTGCCCTTGTGGATCATCCTCGTCGTGCTCGCCCGCGACCTGCTTCTGCTCGCAGGCGGCGCCTTCGCGCTCAAGCGCTATCGCGTGCGCGTGGCCGTCGTCTTCCCGGGCAAGGTGGCCACGACGCTTCTGTTCGTCGGCTTCGCCGGTCTGCTTTTGAACTGGCCGCTCGTGCCGGGCCTCGGCGTCGTCGACGCCTCCTGGCTTCCGGGCCTCAACGGGCAGACGTGCTCGTGGAGCATCTGGTTCGTGTACGCCGGCCTCGCGCTCGCGCTCGCCACCACGGTCTACTACGTGGGCGCCGGCCTTTCGCGCATCCGCGCTGCCCGCCGCGCCCACGTCGAAGGATAGCCGCGATGGAAGCGGTCGCCGAGGCGCCGCTTCACGCCGACAGGCGGTGTTTTGGCGCGTTTCTTGTGCGGACGGCACGTCAACCGCTACACTATGCAACAGTAGGCGAGGGCGAGGGCCCTTTCCGACGTCCGAGCGATGAGAGGTGATTTCCGAGGTGTACTACCAGCCAGACATCGAGACCATGCCGCGCGAGCAGCTGCGCGAGCTCCAGCTTGAGCGCATGAGGCAAAGCATCCGCCACGCTTACGACAACGTGGCGTTCTACCAGCGCACCTTCAAGGAAGCGGGCGTCACCCCAGACGACCTGACCAGCCTCGAAGACCTGACGAGGTTCCCGTTCGTCGTGAAGCAGGACATGCGCGACGCCTACCCGTTCGGGCTGTTCGCCGTGCCGCAGAAGGACGTGGCGCGCATCCACGCGTCGTCGGGCACGACGGGCCAGGCCACCGTAGTGGGGCATACCGCGAACGACCTCAAGAACTGGGGCGACTGCTTCGCCCGCGGCATCGCCATGGTGGGTGGCGACGAGAACTCCACCATCCAGGTGTCTTACGGCTACGGCCTGTTCACGGGCGGCCTCGGAGCGCACGCCGGCGGCGAGGCCATGGGCTGCTCGGTCATCCCCGCCTCCTCGGGCAACACGAAGCGCCAGGTGCAGATGATGAAGGACTGCGGCACCGACATCCTCGCCTGCACGCCGTCCTACGCGCTCCTCATCGCGGACACGGCCATCGAGATGGGCTATGACCCGGCCACCGAGTTCAAGATCTCCGGCGGCATCTTCGGCGCCGAGCCGGCCTCCGACAACATGCGCGACGAGATCGCCTCCAAGCTGGGCATCCAGTATTGCGACGTGTACGGCTTGTCCGAGATCATGGGCCCCGGCGTGGCCATGGAGTGCGGCGAGCGGGCCGGCCTGCACGTGGCCGAGGACCACTTCTACTGCGAGATTTTGGACCCCGAGACGCTCCAGCCCGTGCCCGACGGCCAGTGGGGCGAGCTCGTCATCACCACGCTCACCCGCGAGTGCTGCCCGCTCGTGCGCTACCGCACGCGCGACGTCACCCGCATCATCTCCGAGCCGTGCGCGTGCGGGCGCACGCACCGCAAGATCGACCAGCTGCGCGGCCGCACCGACGACATGCTCATCATCCGCGGCGTGAACGTGTTCCCGTCCCAGATCGAGCAGGTCATCACGAACTTCCCGGAGATCGCCACGCACTACCAGATCATCCTCACCACACGCGGACCCCTCGACCACGTGGAGCTGCAGGTGGAGACGGAGCCCGACTTCCCCATCGACGAGGTGCGCAGGATCGAGGACCTCAAGCGCCGCCTGGGCACCGAGCTCAAGAGCAACCTGCAGGTGTCGGTGGAGGTCAAGATCGTCGAACCGAAGACCATCGCGCGCAGCGAGGGCAAAGCGAAGCGCGTCATCGACCTGAGAGAAGGGAAGTAGCCCATGATCTCGCAGCTGACCGTGTTCTTGGAGAACGAGAAAGGCCGCCTTGCGGCCGCGTGCCGCGCCGTTTCGGAGGCCGGCATCAACCTGCATGCGCTCAACCTGGCCGACACGGCCGATTTCGGCGTCGCCCGCATGCTGTGCGACACGCCCGAGGCGGCCGCCGAGGCGCTGCGCGAGGCGGGCTACCGCGCCACGGTGACGCCGGTCCTCGCCGTGCGCGTGCCGAACACCCCTGGAGGCTTGGCGGTTTTGCTCGAGTTCCTGGACGAGCAAGGGGTCAACGTCGAGTACGGGTACTGCTTCTCGGTGAACGCCGAGTCCGCGGTGGACGTGCTCAAGATCGACGGGGGAGAGGGCGTCGAGGCCAAGCTCGTCGAGGCAGGGTTCGCGCCCGTCCGACCCGAGGACGTCTACCGCGTTGGCTAGCGCGCGCCGACATACCGGATCGCCGCTTCGGCGGCTTCTCGCCGAAGCGCGCAGGGCGCGTCTCTCGGCGTGCGCGCTCTCGCTCGCCTTGGCGGCCGCGCTTTGCCTCCCTCTCCCCGCGGCCGCCTTCGCCGACGTGCGCAAGGCCGACGTCGTCTTGGGGCAGACCGTCGACGCGCGAGGGCTGTCCGTGGCGCAATGCCCCAGCATCGACGCGGAGTACGCCCTCGTGATGGATGCGGAAGGCACCGTGTACTTCGAGCGCAACGCCCAAAGCCCCACGCAGATCGCCTCCATCACGAAGATCATGACGGCTGTCGTGGCGCTCGACGCCGTGGAGGCTGGCGAGACGTCGCTCGACGCGGCTATTCCCGTGTCGGCGGCGGCTGCGGCCGTGGGGGAGTCGTCGGCCGGCCTGCAAGAGGGCGACGTCATGGACCTGGAGGCGGCGCTCAAGGCGCTGCTCGTCCCCTCCGGCAACGATGCGGCCGTGGCCATCGCCGAGGCGCTGGGGGGAAGCGTCGAGGCGTTCGTCGAACGGATGAACGAGAAGGCGGCCGAGCTCGGCTGCCTCGACACCGTCTACGAGAACCCCCACGGCCTCGACTACGACCAGTACGCGGGCGATCTGCACAGCACGGCGGCCGACGTGGCGGCCGTGGTTCGCCACGCCATGGAAAACGACCTTTTCCGCTCCATCGTCTCCGGCGGCAGCACCGACATCGCGGTCGTACGCGACGGCGCGGAGGCGACCATCCACCTGGAGACGACCGACGGCTTCCTCGACGTCTACGAGCACGCCATCGGCGTCAAGACCGGCTTCACCGCGCTGGCGGGACCTTCGTTCGCAGGCGCCGCCGACAACGGACAGCGCGAACTGTACGCCATCGTCATCCATTCGTCCTCCGAAGCGCAGCGCTTCGAGGACGCCAAGACGCTGTGCGAATGGGTCTACGAGCACCTCGTGTCCTATCCGCTGGCCAACAGTCCCGAGACGACGACCTACGACGGCGCGGAGGTCCCGGTCGTCGCCGAGGTGGCCCACGAGGGCTGGATCGACAAGACCGTGAAAGCGACGCTCTCCGATCCGGACGCCGCGGTCGAGATCTTCGACCTCAACGGCAACGTGAGCCAGACGCTCTCCTTCGAGAAGCTCGAGGGGGACGTGCGCGCGGGCGACAAGGTGGGGACCATCACGTTCAAGCAGCGCAACGAGGAGATCGCCACGCTCGACCTCGTGGCGTGCGAGGACCTTGACGCGCCCGACTTCTTCGAGGGCGTCGGCGTCTGGTGGGAGCGGCTGCTGCGCGGCTTCTCGGGCCAGCCCCAGTCGGCCTCGTCCGTCACGTTGAACGAAACGCCGCTCGTCGTCGACAAAACCGCCGCATGAGCGGCGTCGAGAGAGGATAACGCCATGACCACGCTCTGCCCCGTATGCAGCAACCCCGTCGAGTCCGACGCCGCCGCCTGTCCGCAGTGCGGCTTCAAACTGCTCGGCGCCACGCAGCGCTTCGAGCCGGTGCCGCTCGACGACGCCCCGCCTTCCGTGGAGGCCGCCCCGCAGGCCCGCGCCGCGCTCCACGTGGTGCGCGGACCGTCTGCCGGCGTGACGCTCCAGCTCGGCGACGAGCCGCTGTCCATCGGGCGCAGCCCGCAATGCGACGTGTTCCTGAACGACATGACCGTGTCGCGCTCCCATGCCGCAGTGGAGCCCGACGGCGGCGGCTACGTCATCCGCGACGCGAACTCCTTCAACGGCGTGTGGGTGAACAACGAGAGCGTGGAGTGCCGCAGGCTCGCGTCCGGCGACGTCATCCAGATCGGGGCGTTCTGCCTCGTCTACAAGGAGGAGTAGCGGCCCGCGCCGCGGCGCGGGCGCCGTTTTTCGAACGAGAGGGGAGCGCGTGCGGCGCTCCGAAAAGGAATGGGCGCCCGAAGGGGGGATCCGCCCGCGAAAGGGTTCGCACATGGAGCTGATGTCAGGCAACGAGGCCATCGCCCAAGGAGCGTGGGAGGCCGGAGCGCGCATCGGAACGGCGTATCCGGGCACGCCCTCCACCGAGACGATGGAGGCGTTCGCGAAAAAGGACGGCGTGTACGCCGAGTGGTGCGTGAACGAGAAGGTGGCCGTGGAGGTGGCCGTGGGGGCCTCCGCCGCGGGAGCGCGCGTGCTCTCCACGATGAAGCACGTCGGCGTGAACGTGGCGGCCGACCCGCTGTTCACCGCCGCGTACACGGGCGTGGGAGGCGGGTTCGTGATCTTGGCCGCGGACGACCCCGGCATGTACTCGTCGCAAAACGAGCAGGACAGCCACTTCTACGCCCGCGCCGCGCACATCCCCATGCTCGAGCCCGCCGACTCCGCCGAGGCGCTGCGCTTCGCGCGCGAGGCCTACGAGCTGTCCGAACGCTTCGATGTGCCGGTGCTCATCCGCTCCACGGTGCGCGTGTCCCATACGAAGACCCCGGTCGAGCCGGGAGACAGGGTGGAGGCTCCGTCCAAGCCCTACGAGAGCGACCCTGCGAAGTGGGTCATGATGCCCGCGTTCGCCAAGCCCCGTCGCAAAGCGCAGCTCGCGCGCATCGACTCGCTGCGCGCCTGGGCCGAGGACTGCCCCTACAACGAGGTCGTGCGCAAAGGGGGCGCCGTCGGCGTCGTGTGCGCGGGGGCGGCCTTCCAGCACGTGGCCGAGGCGCTACCGGAGGCGAGCGTGTTCAAGCTGGGCTGCACCTGGCCCTTGCCCGCCGAGGCGCTGCGCGCCTTCGCCGCGAGCGTGGAGTCCCTGTACGTGGTGGAGGAGGCCTCGGAGTATCTGAGCGAGAGCGTGCGCGCCCTCGGCGTGGAGGTGTCGGCCTTCCCGCATCCGCTGCCGCGCGACGGGGAGCTCTCGCCCGGCCTCGTGCGCGCCGCGTTCGGCATCGAGGAGCCCGCCTGCCTGCCGATGCCCGACGACGTGCCCGGACGCCCCCCGGCCTTGTGCGCAGGGTGTCCGCACCGCCTCGTGTTCAAGGAGCTCTCGCGCATGAAGGCCGTGGTCACAGGCGACATCGGCTGCTATACGCTCGGCGCGCTGCCGCCGCTTTCGGCCATGGACGCGTGCGTGGACATGGGCGCCTCGGTGTCCATGTCGCACGGCTTCGAGCTGGCCTGGGCCGGCACCGAGCACCGTCCCGTCGTGGGCGTCATCGGCGATTCGACGTTCGCCCATTCGGGCCTCTCCGCGCTCATCTCCACCGTGTACAACAAAGGCGGCGGCACCGTGTGCGTGCTCGACAACCGCACCACGGCCATGACGGGCCGCCAGGGCAACCCCTTCAACGGCGAGACGCTGCAGAAGCGCCCTTCGCGCGAGCTCGACCTCGAGGGCGTCGTGCGCGCCGTGGGCGTTGAGGACGTGCGGACCGTCGACCCGAACGACGCGCGGGCCGTGCGCCGGGCGCTCAAGGAGGCCGCGGCCAACCCCGAGCTCACCGTGATCGTGTTCCGCAGCCCCTGCGTGCTCATCGATCGGCGCCGAGACGCGCCCTACGTCGTGACCGACGGCTGCACCGCCTGCGGCGTCTGCTCGACGCTCGGCTGTCCGGCCATCGCGAAGGAGCCCGCGAGCAACCGCGCGCTCATCGACGCCGCGCAGTGCGTCGGCTGCGGCCAGTGCGCGCAGTACTGCGCTTACCGGGCCATCGTGCAGCGCGGATCCGAGGGATCTCCGCTGGAAGGAGGCTTCCATGAGTAGCGTGACCACCGTGCTTCTGTGCGGCGTCGGAGGGCAGGGCACCGTCCTCGCGGCCGATCTGCTGGCCCATGCGGCGCTCGAGGCCGGCTACGACGCGAAGGTGTCCGAGATCCACGGCATGTCGCAGCGCGGGGGAGCCGTGACCACCGTCGTGCGCTTCGGCAGAGACGGGGTGCGGTCGATGGTGAGCGATCCGGGGTGCGCCGACTGCGTCGTGGCCTTCGAGACCACCGAGGCCCTGCGCAACCTGCCGAACGTCCGCGCAGGCGGCCACCTTCTGGCGTCCGACGAGGGCATCCAGCCGCTGCCCGTGCTCATCGGGCATGCGGCCATGCCCGAGCGCGCCCATGAACGGTTGCGGGAGGCCGGGGCCACGCTCATCCCGGCCGGCGCCATCGCCGCCGAGGAGGGCTCGCCGAAATCGGCGAACGTGGTGCTGCTCGGCGCCCTCGCGACGAAGCTCGACTTCTCGCAGGATGCCTGGGAGAAGGTCGTCGCGTCCCGCGTGCCCCCCAAGACCGTAGACGCCAACCTCGCCGCGTTCCGCGCAGGCTTCGCCTTCGCGCAAGAAGCCGCCGACAGGGAAGGGGCGCGGTCATGAGCGTGCGGCAGATCAGCGTCTTTCTGGAAAGCAGGCCCGGCCATCTGCGCCGCGTGCTCGACGCCTTCGAGGAGGCCCAGGTGAGCGTGCGCGGCTACAGCGCCTCGGACACGGGCGATTACGGCATCGTCCGCTTCATCGTCGACGCGCCCGAACGTGCGCTCGCCGTGCTGCGCGACATGGGCGCGGCCGCGACGATCGGCGACGTTCTGTGCGTCCGCTTGAACGACGAGCCAGGCGAGCTCGCGCGGGTGATGGGCGTCATGGCCGACTGCGGCATCAACGTGACGTACAGCTACTCGCTCATCTCCACCTACATCGCGCTGTCCGTCGAGGACATCGGGCGGGCCGAGGAGCTGCTGGCCTCCGAGCCGGTTGAGCTCGTGGGCCAAGGCGCGCTCGCCGCCCCCCTCGCCCGAGGCGAAGGGCGGTGAGGCGCGTGGCCGACATGACCGCGAAAGGCGCGGCCTTGGCCGCTGCGGCGGCGGGCGATTTCTCCGAGCTGCCCATCCACAACCCCTCCGTCGAATGCGCCTCGCGCGAGCGCATCAGGGCCATCCAGCTGGCCGGCCTCATCGAGCAGGTGGCCTGGATCTACGAGCGCGTACCGTGGTACCGCGCGCGCATGGACGAGCAGGGCGTGTCGCCCGCCGACATCAAGACGCTCGAAGACGTGCGCAAGCTCCCTTTCACGGACAAGTCCGTGCTGCGCGACACCTTCCCCTACGGCCTGTTCGCCGTGCCGCTCGACGAGGTGGTGGAGCTGCACGCCTCGTCGGGCACCACGGGCAAGCCCATCGTCGTGGGCTACAACGCCCACGACATGGACCTGTGGGCCGACTGCATCATGCGCCTCGTGCAGATGGCGGGCGTCGTGCCCGGCGACCGCGCGCAGATGGCGTTCGGCTACGGCATGTTCACCGGCGGCTTCGGACTGCACTACGGGCTGCAGAAGCTGGGCTGCATGATGATCCCCGCCGGCTCGGGCAACACCGAGCGGCACATCTCCATGATCGAGGACTACGGCACCACCGTGCTCGTGGCCACGCCCTCCTACGCGCTGCACATGTGCGAGGTGGGTGAGCGAATGGGGTTCGACTGGAAGGCCTCGACGCTGCGCGTGGGCCTGTTCGGCGGCGAGCCGTGTCCTCCGGGCCTCAAAGCCGAGATCGAGGACCGCATGCACATCGTGTGCACCGACAACTACGGCCTTACCGAGGTCATGGGGCCAGGCGTGTCGGGAGAGTGCCTGGCCAGCCGCGACATGCAGCACATCGCCGAGGACCACTTCCTCTGGGAGGTGGTCGATCCCGACACCGGCGAGCCGGTGCCCGACGGCGAGGAGGGCGAGCTTGTGCTCACGCCGCTCGGCAAGCAGGCCATCCCCGTCCTGCGCTACCGCACGCACGACCTCACGCGCGTCACCTGCGAGCCGTGCGCCTGCGGCCGCACCCACGCGCGCATGCGGAAGGTGCGCTCGCGCTCCGACGACATGCTCATCATCCGCGGCACGAACGTGTTCCCCTCGCAGGTGGAAGACGTGCTCGCCGGCATCGAGGGCGTCGCGCCCCATTACCGCATCGTCGTCGACACCGCCAGGGGCCTCGACCGCATGACCGTGCACGCGGAGCTCAAGCCCGAGGCGTTCAGCGACTCGTTCCAGCAGATGGAAGCGCTACGCCGCCTTGTCGAGGAGCGCCTGAAGGGCGTGCTCCTCGTGGGGGCGCGCGTGAAGCTCGTGGAGCCCGGCGGCATCGAGCGCACCACGGGCAAGGCGCGGCACGTGGAGGACAGGAGGAAGCCGTCAGCTTGACGGGCGAGGGACGGGCGATGCAGGCCGGTTGGACGAAACCCCGCCTTTCGCGGAAGGATTCGCGGACAGCCGGATGCCGCCCGCGCCGCCGTACGGAGCGACGGGCGAGAATGCCCGGACGGCGCGATCGGCGATCGGCTTCGCGACCGAACCCCGATGCGCAGATCGCGCCGTTTCGCCCACGACGGCGTCGGTCGTCTTCGATTCCGGAAAGAACGCGGACTCCGCGACGCGCCGTCCGCGCGAAAGAGGCGGGAACGCGCTCGACAAGGCAAGGAGGCGAACATGAAGCACCTCGGCCCCAGGCCAGGCGAAGCGTCCGGTCGCGACCCCGTGGTCGGACGCTTCGCGCCGTCTCCCACAGGGCGCATGCACGCGGGCAACGTGTTCGCGGCGCTCGCCGCGTGGCTGGTGGCGAAATCGCAGGGCGGGCGCATCGTGCTGCGCATCGAGGACCTCGACCGAGAGCGCTCGAAGCCCGCCTATGCGGATGCCGCGCAGCGCGATTTCGAAGCCCTCGGCCTGTTCTGGGACGAAGGCCCCTACTTCCAGCACGACCGGGAAGAGGCCTACCGGGCGGCCTTCGACGAGCTGTCCGCGCAAGGCCTTGTCTACCCCTGCTTCTGCACCCGGGCCGACCTGCATGCCGCAAGCGCGCCCCATCGCGGCGAGAAGGCGGTCTACCCCGGCACGTGCCGCGACCTCACGGATACGGAGCGTGCCTGCCGGGCGCAAAAGCGCACGCCCGCGCAGCGTCTGCGCGTATCGGACGAAGGCGTGTCGCTCGTCGATTCGGTGCAGGGCCCGTACTCCCAGAACCTTGCGCGAGACTGCGGGGACTTCCTCGTGCGCCGCTCGGACGGCGCGTTCGCCTACCAGCTGGCCGTCGTGGTGGACGACGCGGCCCAGGGGGTGAACTCGGTCGTGCGCGGCGTGGACCTTCTCTGCTCGACCCCGCAGCAGATGCACCTGCAGACGCTGCTCAGCCTTCCCCATCCCGCCTACGCGCACATCCCGCTGCTCGTGGCCGAACGCGACCGGCGCCTGTCGAAACGCGACCGTGACGCCTCCCTCGACGCCCTGCTCAGCCGCTTCAAAACGCCCGAAGCGCTGCTCGGTCACATCGCAGGGCTCACCGGCCTCGCGCCCACGGGCGACCCCGCCACGCCCGAAGAGCTGCTCAAGACGTTCGACCTCGCCGCGCTTCCCGACACGCTCGCAGACCCTGTTCAGATCCTTTGGAGGTGACGCGCTCGCCGAAGCGGACGGATGCGGAATCCGAAAGGGGAGGAGGCGGCCTCGTCAGAGCGCGGCCAGAACGCCGACCACGGCGATGACGCCGATCAGCGCGATCACGAAGAGGATGGTCGCCAGATGCAGATGGGCGAGGCTCGCGGCGCGCACGCGCGCGGCCATGCGCCCCGTCGGCGTGTCGGCACCGGAGGGCCGTGCGGGACGCTGCACAACGAAGAACCAGATCAGGGATGCAATCAGGGCGAGGAAGGCCGCGTTGTTGGCCATCGCGGCCACAGAGGCGACGGCCGCGTCGCGCGCGATCTCGGCACCGAGGTACGCGGCAAGCGTGGCCATGAGGACGCCTCCGACGACGAGCACGACCGCCATGCGCTTCCCGAGCGCGCGCACGCCCTGCTCGTCGGCTCCTTCGCGCGCGGCGCGGCCCGCGAGCAGGAACAGCCACGATCCGCGCCGGAACATGACGGCCAAAAGCGCGAACGCCGCCATCGAGGCGAGCGATGCCGCAAGCGCGGCGACGAGGGTCCCTTCCACAAACGTTCCTTTCATCGAGGTCGTACGGTGTCTCGGCGCCGACGCGCGTCACGCACCCGCCACGGCGCCGCTTGCGAGGATGGCGGCGGCGTAGAACGCGCCGAGCGCCACGTTCGCGCTGCATATCTGCGCCATCGCGCCGATGCGCGTCTCGGGGCGAAGCGGGTTCTTCAAAAGCGCGGAAACGAGCGGCCAGGCCGCCAGCAGCATGAACGGCAGCACTGCGATCCCGCCCGCGAAGCACGCCGCCACGAGGATCGCGATGGCGACCGGCCAAGCGAGGACGAGCGCACGGTACAGGCGCCGCGCGCGCTCGCGCCCCAGGAGCACCGGCAGCGTGCGCCGCCCCGCCGCGACGTCCTTCTCCACGTCGCAGGTGTTGTTGGTCATCATGATGAGCCCCACGCCCACGATGGTGGGAACCGCCCACAGAAGCGCGCGCAGGTCGAACGCGCCCGTGAGCGCCTGGTAGCACGCGAGCGGGATGAGCCCGCCCATCACCAGCCCGCTTACCAGCTCGCCGATGGGCAGGTACGAGACGGGCGTCTTTCCTGCCGAGTACAGCACGACCGCGGCGGCGCCCACGACGCCGATAGCGAGCGGGATCCACCCTGCCACCCAGATCACGTACCCTCCGAGCGTGAACGCCGCCGCCAAGAACCCGATGGCGAGGCCGAGCGCCGCGCGCGGATCCACGTTGTTGTGCACGAGCACGGCGTCGGTGGGGTCCACGTTGTCGTCGGCCGAGTCGGCGCCCTTCACGTAGTCGTAGTAGTCGTTGAACGTGTTCACCGCCGACTGCATGAGCACGCAGATGGCCAAAAGCACGCACGCCGTCGCCAGCGACGCGGACGGCGCGTGCGCGATGGCGGCGGCGGTGGCCACGAGCGCCGGCAGGATGGCCGCGGGCCAGGTGTGCGGCGCCGCCAACTGCACGGCCATGCGGACCGTGAGGCGGCCGAACGCTCCCTTCTCCTTTTCGCCGGCCTCTTCTGAGCCGGAGGCCCTTGCGGCCCCTTCGACCGAACCGCGCGCGTCTGCGCTCATTCTTCGCTTCCTTTCCCTTGCCCGTAGCGCGCCCGAACCCGCGGCAGCCTCAGCCGCGCCGCAGGTTTGAGCCGCCTGATCGTCTCGTCTTTGAGGATGCCACCGAGGGCGGCGACGGTCTGCCAGACGAAGCGCTTCGTCTCGGCGTCGAGCTGCGTGGCCGACCCGAGCAGCTGGCGCGCGTTGGCGAACAGCTTGTCCTGGAACTCGCCCCACGACGCCGCCTCCGTGGAGCACAAGAGCTCGAACACGGTGTCGATGAACCGCTCGCGCTCCTCGGGCGTCCTGCCGCGCAGCCACGCGTCGAGCGCCGCATCGAAGAGCACGGCGGAAGGGTTGAGCGCGTCTTGGTAGACGAAGTCCGCACCCTCGGTCTGCCAGGTGAACGGCTCGTGCTGGAACACCGACAACGCCGAAGCCGCCACCACGCGGTAATCGGCCCGCCGCTCGAGGATCATGCCGAACGCAGAGGACTCCGGCACCGTCTTGTGCAGAAGCCGGCAGAAGCGCTCCTCGTCGATGCGCGGCGAGGGATCCTCCAAAAACGAGGGTCCGTCATGGTTGAACACGCCGGCGACGCGCTTGAAAACCGCCTCGTCCACGGTGAGCGCCGCGTACTCCGCAAGGTTGCCGCCCTTGGAGTGCCCGCCGAGGAAAAGCGCGCCCTCCACCGCAGACGCCACGCCCGAGGCGTAGGCCAAGGCGGCGCGCTGGGAGGGAACGACCTTTTTGAAGCACAGGTTGAAGTCCTCCTTCCAGCCGGCGAAGCTCCCGTCGGTGCCGCGGAAAGCCAGGTAGAACGCCTCTCCCTGGGTGACGGGAAAGGACAAGGTCACCGCGCTGAACTGTTTCTCCACCGCCTCGGACACCTCGTTGGCGTAGAATGCGACGCGGACGTCGCGCATGCGGCGGCTCGAGGACAGCGCGCGCAGAAACGACGAGGTGTCCTTCGCATCCTCCATCCAGCTGCCGAAGGAGAGCGCGTCCCAGTCCGAGAGCATCACCACGTCGTGGAGCAGCACGCGCCCGGCGGGGGAGGGCGGCAGACAGGGGGACGCCTCGTAGTTGAGGTAGGCCAGCGTCGAGAACACGAGGGAGTCCACCGGGTTAAACGGTGATTCCGCGAAGGTTCGCTGCTCCTCGGCCATATACGCTACGATGTTCCTCATGCTTGTATTGTAGCCGATCGGACAGGACGGAGCTCAAGACCATGCGGGTTTGCACGCCAATCACCATACGGTATGCCGAAACGGACATGATGGGCGTCGTCTACCATGCGAACTACCTGCTGTACTTCGAGGATGCGCGCACCGCGTTCCTCGAGGCCATCGGCTTTCCCTACGAACGCATCGAGAGGGCGGGGCTCGTTTCCCCGGTGGTCGACCTCTCGGTGTCCTTCGGCGAGCCTTTGCGCTACGGCGATATCGCGACGGTGCGCACGCGCATCGTCTCCTCGCGCCCGACGAAGACCGTCTACGCCTACGAAGTGTTCAAGCAGGGGCAGGATCCCGACATGGCGCGGCCCTGCTGCACGGGTCGAAGCACTCACTGCCTCGTGGACGCGGAAACGTTCAAGCCCGTGAGCGTGAAGCGCGCCCTGCCCGAGCTCTACGCGCGCTACGCCGAGGTGATCGAGCCCGAGGAGGGCAAGGACGCCGCGCACGGCTGCGCGCAGAAGGAGGAGGACGGTCGATGAACGCGCCGTTCCGCATCCTGTTCGTGTGCCACGGCAACATCTGCCGTTCCCCCATGGCCGAGTTCGTGATGAGGGACCTCGCGCGCAAGCGGGGGATGGGGCATGCGCTTCTCACGGCGTCGGCGGCCACGCACGACGACGAGATCGGAAGCCCCGTCCATCCCGGAACAAGGCGCGTGCTCGCCGAGGTCGGCATCTTCTGCGACGGCAAGACGGCGCGGCGGCTTCGCCGCGCGGACGCGGGGGAGTGGGATCTGTTCGTGGGCATGGACGAGGCGAACCTGCGCGACATGCGCCGCCAGCTGGGCCGCGAGGCGGCAGAGCGCTGCGTCAAGCTCCTCGAGTTCGCCGGATCCGACCGCGACGTGGCGGATCCTTGGTACACCGGCGACTTCGAGACGACCTACGACGACGTCGTGGCCGGCTGCACGGGCATCCTCGCCTGGCTTGAGGCCGATGCCCGTGTCCGCGCATCCTGCTCCTAGCCCGCGAAGGACACCGCATGGACCTCGCCATCCTCGATTTCATCCAAGAGCGCGTGCGCTCGCCGCTCCTCGACTCCGTCATGCTTCTTGCCACGCATCTCGGCGATCTCGCTCTCGTTTGGCTCGTCGTCGCTGCGGTGCTCATCGCGCAACCCGCGCGCCGACGCTACGGAGTGGCTGTGATAGCGGCGGTCGTCGCTGCGGCGGCAGTGGGAATGTTCGTGCTCAAGCCCCTGTTCGGACGCGTGCGGCCCTTTGCGGCCCACGGCTTCACCGGATTGCTCATCCCGCCTCCTTCGGGCGATTCGTTCCCTTCGAACCATTCGATGGCGTCCTTTGCCGCAGCAGCGGCGATCTGTTGCCTGCCGAAAGGAGGACGGGGCGTCTCGGCGCTTAAAGCGGGGGCCGTCGCCGTCGCCCTGCTCATCGCGGTTTCGCGCATCTACCTCTACGTGCACTATCCGACAGACATCTTGGCAGGTGCCGTCATTGGCATCGGCATAGGCATGCTGTCCGTCTGGGCCGTCGGAAAGCTTTGGCCCAAAGCACCTCCCGGAGCCTAGCGAAGCGTCTGCCGCCCCTCCGAACGCCGCCGCGATCGCTTAGGCGCCGTTGCGATATCTTCGGCGTCGCGACCCTCAATGCGGAGAGGCCGGCTTAAAGCCGGCCTCTCCGTCTTCGCTTGCGCGATCCCTAGGCAAGACGACGAACGAACGACGCGCACCAGAAAACGCCCGCGAAGCACAACAGCGATATCACGTACCCCATGGCTCCTCCTTGCGCTCGGATATCGGGCGTGCAGCCCGTGCGTTCAGAATACCAACTTGAACCCAAGAGCGCACCTCGCATCGCGCATCGGTTACCGAGCGGTATCCGAACGACCATCCCCATGCGCGCCGAAAGGGGAGGGGGAGCCGGATTGGCTGCGCGCAAGTTCGGGCACGAGCAACGGAGAGGCGAACCAGTCGAGACGGCTCCAAGGCCGCCGAGCCATGACGGAGCCGAACGCATCGCGGCAGAACCGAACCACAGTATCGATAGGATCATCGCTGCGCAACGCTTCCTTGAGGGACAGAAGGAACTCGCCGGAATCCCTGTCGAAGCGCGCGCCTCGAATGGCAGGGCGCTTCGGCGGCTCGCCATCGACGAAAGGATAGGCTAAAGCGAAGAACGACGGCTCGTCTGTGCGCTCGTCACCCGGCCAGAAGCCGAATTCCATGAGCTCCTCGTCAAAAGCGGCGCGCTCCACAATGGACGCCGCCGGATCGAAGGGGAGCGGCTCGCCTGAGAACAGGGTGGTGGTCAGATCGAACGTGCCCCAATACAGCGAAGGCGGCGTGCGTTTGCCGCGAAAAGCCGAAGAGAAGCGCCCGAGGGCGTTGTGCGCGAACAGGAACTGGCGAAGCGCCTTTCGGGCGCTCTCCGTGTCGAAAGGCGCCCGATCCACCATCTTGTCGAAGGGCGTCGCGATCGACATCTCTTGCGGCCTTGGATCGATGGGGAGCGGATGGCCGATCTGATCAAGCATCTCCTGGAAACGGCGGTACCGTTCGCTTGTGGAGGCGGCCTCCCCAAGCGAGAACGAAGCGCGAAGCCCTGAGGAGGACGCCGCGTGCACTTCGGCCGACTCCACGCTCAGCCGAACTTCGAACTCGCCGGATTCAGTCGATACAAGCCCCGTCGAAAAGCCGTCGGGTTCGAGGAGCAGCACCACATGCCCCCATTCGGGCTGCGGCACCATAGCGGCAAGCTTCGTTTTGCCCATCATCTGCAATACGAGATGAAGCGATGTGCAGGTTTCGCTCCACTCGCGATACGTCAGAACGTTCATGCGATCACCTCAGTGGTTACGCTACCTGATTTCGATTCGGCAAGAGGGAAGACGCACAGCTCGTCGAACGGGCGTAGGCAATCCGCGACCCGTCTGCCACGAAAAGAGAGGTCGATCAAACCATCCGCTTTCACCGTCTCTGCCCCGAAGCTCCCATCGTGTATGATAGGACCACGAAAGCGGCGGGCAGGACAGAAGCGGGGGCTGCAACATGGCGGCGTACGGCGTTTGCCGTCGGAGGGTTCTCCTGTCTGCACTCCGTCGCCATCGTGTTTTTCCACCGCGACTGGCTCTTCGACCTGCCCGGCGCCGACCCGCTCGCCTACGCGCTCTGCCTGAACGGCTGCCTGCGCCTGGCGGCTGCAGCCGACCGCGAACAGCATGTACGTGACCGAGGCGTCGCCGGGCGAGGAGACGCCGCTTCGTCGGGGTCAGCTGTTCAAAGCCGACACGCTGGAAGCCCTGGCTGTTCAGATAGGCGTCGACCTTGCGACTTTCACTGCGGAGATGGAACGCTATAACAGCTTCTGCGAAGCAGGGAGGACGAGGATTTCGGACGCCACCTGTTCGACGATTTGAGCCCCGTGAGGGTGCCTCCGTTCTACGCCTCGCCAGCCACATGGGCCGCGCACGTCGCCATCGGTGGTCTGAAGGTAGACGACGCGTTTGCCGTGCGCGGCAAGGCAGGTCAGGTCATCCCGGGCCTGTTTGCTTGCGGCGAGGTGCGCAGCGGCATCTGCGGCGTCGGCAGCATCGCCGACGGCGTCGCAGCCGGACGCACGATCTGCGCATAAGCTGATCGCATGGGGCAATTCGACGTCGAATTGCCCCATGCGCCTATGGACGCCGCCGTACGGCGGCGTCCATAGGCGCAGATCCTCGCGCTCTTTTTTCAAGAAGACGATCCGTCCAACAATCGAACGTCCCCGATCAAAGTCCATGATCCGTTCTTTTAAGTTTACATAAGATATATTATCAATAATATATGTCGCAAAAGGAACGAAACGTTACCCCCAGGTCGCGCTTTGCCCAGACGCGCTTCCAACGCCGCTTTCAACTGAAAGATCCAACTCGCCGGATTCCATCATCTGCAGAACCTCGGGAAGCACAGTGAAAAATGAATAGGCATTCAGCGCAAACGCGACAACGCACATGATCAACCCGATCACGCTTGATCGCATCAACCTTGCCGCCGCCGTGGAAAGCTCGGAGCCTTCCGCAGCCAGCCGTCCGAACCGCCTCAAGGCGATAGCACCGCACACGGCACCCGCCACGCTCAGAGGCATGCCGCCGAAGAAAACGGACACCGGGCCCGCAACGCTCGCCACGGTGGCGAGCGTTCGCGCAGTCTTGAAGTCGGAAACCTCCCGTGCGCTTGGCTGCCGAGCCGGCAAGCTTCCAGGGTCGCCCGGCAAATCCGAAGTGCGGCCTTGGCACCCGGGGTCTTCAGGATTCCGAGACGGGTCAGGAGGCGTATTTTGCCCGATCGTCATGACAACACCCTTCATTAGTAAAATTACAAGCCTTTGAACAGGCATTTTTCAAACGAGGCTCTGAGAGTCGTTCTAAGACCCCGTTTTGGCCTCGGACGACTCCTTACTCGCGAAAACGATTGCTTTCGAGCGATGTCACAGCGCGACCGGCCCCACGGGGAGCTCTTGCGATCCTTCATCCCGCGACAATCCGGCTTCAGCGGCGCGAAGGCGCCCAAGGCACTCTTCAAGCTCGGCGATCTGATACTCGAGCGCCGCTTCCTGCGTGCGCACGACGGAAAGCCGCTCGTCGCGCGAAACGATGCCGCGCCTCTGAAGCCGCACGTAGTACTGGATGCCCTCTATGGACAGGCCGCTTTTGCGCAGTGCGTCGACGAAGCGAAGCTGCGCGGCGTCCGCATGGGAGAACGTCCGCACGCCGCGTCGGTCGCGTGCAAGACCTGGAAAGAATCCGCATTTGTCGTAGTATCGTATGGTGAACGCCGAAATGCCCGTCAAATCGACGACTTCGGCGATGCCGAGGCACGGAAACCCGCTCGCACCGGCATGCTCCGCGAACGGAGGCGACCCTTCCTCTTCCATAGAGCGCTTCGCCTTTCGATTAGAGTAACTCTAACATGCTTCAGCGTCGCCTCAAAAGCCCATGCCACTGCTCCCGAACCCTCCGAAACCGCGTTCGGTGTCGGGCAGATCGGCTGTCGCCTCGAAAGACACCGGCGGCACCGGCATGATCACAAGCTGGGCGATGCGATCCCCCCGCTTGATGGCGAACGGCTCGCGCGGATCGAGGTTCACGAGCACGGCGCATATCTCGCCACGGTAATCGCTGTCGATGAGGCCGGGGGCGTTCACCAGCGACACGCCGTGCTTGGCAGCCAATCCGCTGCGCGGCAGCACGAAGCCGGCATATCCGCGCGGCAGGGCGAGCGCCACTCCGCACGGGACGAGCCGGCGTTCGAAAGGCTGCAGCACATCGTCGCGCGTCGAGCGAAGGTCGACTCCTGCGTCGCCTGCGTAGGCGTAGGCCGGCAAGGGCAGATCGGGATCGAGGGCGCGCAGCGGCACGCGCAAAGGGGCTGTCATCGCAGTCCCTCGAGCGCCGCGGCGAACTCCTCGACGTTTTGGAAGTCCTTGTACACGCTCGCGAAGCGAACGTACGCCACATCGTCGAGCTTGGCGAGCCTCACGAGCGCCATGTCGCCAAGCTCTTTCGACCCGATCTCGGCCTTGGACGCGTTGCGCAGCTCGGATTCGATGCTGTCTATGAGCGCTCCGATCTGCTCGGGAGAGATGGGGCGCTTCGCGCAGGCCATCAAAAGACCGCGCATGAGCTTCTGGCGGTCGTACGCCTCCGAGGATCCGTCCCGCTTGGTCACGATGAGCGGATTCTCACCCAAACGCTCGTACGTGGTGAAGCGCCTTCCGCACTCAAGGCATTCCCGACGGCGGCGAATAGCCGTGCCGTCTTCAGAGGGACGGGAATCGACGACTTTGGAATCGGGATTCCCACAGGAGGGGCAACGCATAAGAGGCTCCTTTGATCGATTTTCATACAGGCTAGCATACAAGATATAGTGGTTCAATCAACCAATGAGAATCAGCAGAAATGAGTGTCGAAATGGCCTTCCTGCGCGCAACCCCTTCTCCCTATGGCAGAATACGGACGCCGCGCGGCCCCGAGTCTTCGACGGACGACGGCCACGACATCGAGAGCCCCTTCGCCCGAGCGAATCGGCATCGTCAAACCGAGCGACACCGGTTTTCCGCTTCGTTCGCGCCTCTGCCCCATCGGCGTTAAGAAGTTGCTCGCAACCGTCGGAAGCAACCGATCAAGGGCTTTTCGATCGCCTGGGTCGCGAAAACGATCCGAGGAAATGGTATCGAAGCTGGCGCTCGCCGCGATCCGTCCACAGAAGCGAGGTCGCTGTCGGACATAGGGGCAGCTTCGCAGACAGGCAATCCGACATCGAGAGCGGACGGCAAAAGCGAACTCGCAAGCAAGAGAGGAAACGCCGCTTTCACCCTAAAAGGCGAGGCTCCCGAAGGCATGGTTTGGTCACCGAAAGATACGAGGAAAAGGGTGCGTAAGAAGCAAAACGAGGAGTTGCGCAAGGCAGGGATGGGACTTCGGCGTCTGCCGAAAGCGGTTCGCGGCGGCGCGAGGCGCCTCCTCCCGCTCTTCGGAAGCGCTGCCCGAACGGATGCGCTTTTCTCTGAACGAGCTTATCCGACCAGCATCCTCTCCGAAACCCGTTAAAAGCCGACGAGAACGGCGGCGAGCGACGAAACGACGCAAACGCCTCCGGCCACCACTGCCTGCCAAGGCTTCACGCACTCGTACGCAACACCTCGCGCGTTGCCGTTGCGCAAGGCTCGCCCCGTGTCGGTCGCAAGCAGACGCTCGCGCATGCCCAACCTCAGAGCCTCCGGCGATCGATGCGTCTCGCAAACCGCAGAGCGAGCGTTCCGACTGGGAAACGCGATGATGGCCGCGGAATGCGAAGGCGAGCGGAGAAGTTCGATCTTCAGGGCAGACGAGCCGTCCACGTAGCACCGCTCCTCGATTTTCTTCATTTTTCTCCCTCTCTCCTCTTGCGTAGAACCTTTGTTCGCATATATAATAGAACGAACAAAGGTTCATGTCAACAAGAATTCAAAACATTTGTTCGTTTGAGGGAAAGGACGGGGCATGTCCGAAAAAGTGACGAAACGCCAGCAGGCAGTGCTCGATTGCATTGAAGAGTGCATCCGGGAGAAAGGCTACGGTCCGACGGTGCGCGAGGTTTGCCAAACCCTGGGCCTCTCCTCCCCCTCGACAGTGCATGTGCACCTCAAGGCCCTTGAGCAAAAGGGGCTCATCAAGCGCGATCCGCTCAAGTCGCGCTCCATCGCGCTCACCTACCCCCTTGAGGACGCAGCGCTCGCCACGAACGTGGTGCAGCCGAGTTTCAGCAAGATCGTGAACGTTCCGCTCGTGGGCAATGTGGCGGCCGGCTCCCCCATCCTCGCCGAGGAGAACATCACCGACACGATATCGCTCCCCACCGACATCGTAGGCGACTCCCCTTCTTTCCTGCTGTCGGTGCGTGGCGAGAGCATGATCGAAGCGGGCATCAACGACGGAGACTACGTTGTGGTGAAGGAGCAGCCTGTGGCCAACAACGGCGACATCGTCGTGGCCATCATAGACGACGGCGCAACGGTCAAACGCTTCTTCAAGGAGAGCGACCATATCCGTCTGCAGCCGGAGAACTCCACCATGGAGCCCATCATCACAACCGACTGCGCCATCGCCGGAAAGGTGGTCGCGGTTTTCCGCCGCCTGTAATCAGTCCCTTCAAGCCGATTCCGCATACTCCGGCAAAGAGGCGGTCCGACGCGAAACCGACCCTTCCCGCTTCGGCGAAGGCCGAAGCGGGAAGCTCAGCGCTTTCCAGCGCGGTGCACGGCATCCTCGAACAGAATGCGAACGGGTCAGCCCGTTTGCGCGAAAGACAGTCGTCTTCGTTTCGCGCGGCGACGAAAAGGCGTTTACGAGGAGCCGGTCGAACCGCCCTTTCGGATTGCGCTCCGAAGGCGGTTCGCAACGCGAAGCGCGCCATCCTTTGAAAACCGCGCATAAGCGCTCACGCTGAACTCGTCTTGATGGCGCAAAGCGAGAACGACGAACATGCCAAGCGACGCGACGAGGTAGCAGTCTTTCACGTCGAAGACGAACCACCCCGCAACCTGCAGGAAATCGAGGCTCCCGCCCCAAAGCGTGCGATCAAGGAGCCCGCAGACGGATCCTGCCATGCCGAGGCAGAACACCGCCGCGGGCACCGGGCGCGCGGAACGCACGTTCGCCCGGTAAAACGCGTAGCCGCTCGCGTACAGCCCGATCACAAGGACGTTCAAGGCGATGGCCACCGCAGGAAGGCTCAACGGCTCGATGAAATTGCCTCCCCACGTGAGGTTCTCGTTCACTTTGGGGTAGAACGCCAGGACGCCTTCCACAAAGGGAAACGAGATCCCGAGAAGGGGCCTCACAAGCGCGAGCTTCACCGCTTGATCTGCCACGACGAGCGCGACGATCGCGCAGACGGCTGGGGAAAGAAGCCGCTTGCGCGATCGAAAGGGCCGTCCGTCAGTCGCCATCGACCACGAAGGGACGAAACGCTTCCGCGAAAGAGGGGGCAGCGAGCATGACGAGACGCGTGCCTTCCTCCTCATGCGTTTCGGACAGGATGCGGCATCGCTCGTGAGCAAGCGAGACAAGGTCGCCTCTTTTGTACGGCACGAGCACGTCGAGACGAGCGTCGCTCGCCGACGCCACGCGCGCGACATGCTCGACGAGCGCCTCGATCCCCTCCCCTGTCGCCGCCGACACGAACTGAGCCTGCGCATGGCGCGCCCTGAGCGCATCGAGCTCCTCCGCGTCGAGCAGATCGCACTTGTTGAACACGAGCACTCTCCGGATGTCCTGCGCACCGATCTGCCCGAGCACCTCTTCGACGGCGGTTATCTGCGCCTCGCGCTCCTCTGCCGACGCGTCCACCACGTGCAGCACGAGATCGGCGCCCGCGATCTCGTCAAGCGTGGATTTGAACGCCTCCACGAGCGTGGTGGGAAGCTTTTGGATGAATCCGACCGTGTCGGTGATCGTGATCTCGCGGCCTTCCGGCAGCTCGAACCTGCGCGTAGTGGAATCGAGCGTGGCGAACAGCTTATCGTAAGCGAGGACGTCGGCATCCGTGAGCCGGTTGAGCAGACTCGACTTGCCCGCGTTCGTGTATCCGGCCAGCGCCACCTTGAACATGCCGCTCTCGTAGCGGCTCTCGCGTTGCACGGCGCGCACTTCGGACAGGTGCGCGAGCTCGCGCTTGATGGAGGTGATCCTCTTACGCACCATACGGCGATCCACCTCGAGCTGGCTTTCGCCTTCGCCGAAGCGCGAGCCCACGCCGCCGCCCATGCGGTTGGACGCAAGGTGGGCCCACATGCCCCGCAAGCGAGGCAGCAGGTACTCGTTTTGGGCGAGCCGCACCTGCAAGCGCCCCTCCTTGCTGGTGGCGTGCAAGCCGAATATGTCGAGGATGAGCGCCGTGCGGTCGATCACCTTCACATCGCGGCCGACCGCCTTCTCAAGGTTCGCCTGCTGCGATGGCGTGAGTTCGTCGTCGAGCACGACGAGGTCGGCTGCGTGGGCGCGCGCGAGGTCGGCCACCTCCTCGGCCTTGCCGGTGCCGATGAAGGTCTTGGGGTTCGGGGCTTCGAGCCTTTGGGAGGTCACGGCCACCACGTCCGCCCCTGCAGTGTCGACAAGGCGCTCGAGCTCGGCAAGCGAGGAGGCGAGCGGCCACGCCGCACCCGGACGGTCGACCCCGACGAGCACGGCTCGTTCGCGGCGCTCCTCGGAGACGGTCACAGCGCCGCGCGTGATGACGGATTCGAATTCGGACATAGGACATCCTTTCCCTGATGCGACCGAAACGGTCAGAAACGATGAGGCACGATGAAAGACGGCTACCTCGGCTGCATGGATGCTCCTGTCCGACGACGATGGCATGGGCGCTTCGACGCGCCCGCCCATCATAGCACATCGGCTTCGCGCGAGCGCTCCGGCACCCTCTGCAAGCCGAACGACGATTTCAGGAGGCACCCTCTGCAAGCGCATCGAGCGCCCGGTCGAGCAACGCGCCCGGATCGTCGTCGTTCGCGTCGATCCAACGGATGCGGGCGTCCTTGCGAAACCACGTGCGCTGACGCTTCGCATAGCGATGCGTGGCCACCTTGATGCGCCCGACCGCCTCGGAAAGCGTCGCCTCGCCGTCGAGGGCCGCCGCGATCTCCTTGTACCCTATGGCCTGGGGAGCCGTGACACCCTCGCGGAACCCTTGTGCGAGCAGTCCGGCCACCTCGTCGACGAGCCCCGCTTCCACCATGGCGTCCACCCGCGCGTCGATACGGGCCCGCAGCACATCGGGATCGACCGCCAACCCCACGAAGAGCGCCGGAACCACCTGGGGAATCGTTGAAAGCCGCGCCCGCTGCTCAGCGTAGGAGCACCCTTCGTCCAAAAGCTCGAACGCGCGCGCGACGCGCTTCACGTCGGCTGCGGGGATGATGGCCGCGCTCGCCGGATCGCGCTCGGAGAGCATCTGCCAAAGCGCTTCGGCCCCCTTTTGCTCCGCGATGCGCGTGCACCGCTCCCGAACGGGGTTGTCCACCTGCTCGCCTGCGGGAAACTCGTAGCCGTCGATGGCAGCGCGCACGTAGAACCCCGTGCCGCCGGCCAGCACGCTGCGCAGACCGCGCGCGTCGATCTCTCGGAAGCGATCGCGCGCGTAGCGTTGGAACAGCGCCGCCGAGAACGGCTGACCGGGATCGACGAGGTCGAGCCCGTGATGGGGCACGAGCCGTTCGGCGAACGGGATCTTGCCCGTGCCGATGTCCATGCCCCGGTACACCTGCATGGAATCGGCGCTCACCACCTCGCCGCCCAACGCCAGCGCAACAGCCTGGGCGAGGTCGGTCTTGCCCGACGCCGTCGGGCCGACGATGCACGCCACCGGAGCCCGCAACGCCAGCGCCGCCGGCTCAGCGGCCATCTACGACCTCGCCCGCGAGGTACCACGTCCTCGCCTCGTCGATGCGCACAGGCACGATGGAGCCGGCGAGCGCCTCGGCCGTCGATCCGCTCGGCACGGGGGCGTGCACGGTCTGGTTCTTGGGGCTCTTGCCCGCAAGCAGCCCTCCGTCGCGCTTCGACGCGCCCTCCACGAGCACATCCACGACAGAGCCCAGATCGGCCTGGTTCGCCTCGAACGCGCGCGTCTGCACGAGGTCGACGAGGCGGTCGAAGCGCTCCTGCACGACCTCGCGCGGCGTCGAATCCTCCATCTTCGCCGCCGGGGTCCCCTCGCGCTTCGAGTAGATGAACGTGAACACCTGATGATAGCCCACTTCGTCCACGAGCCGGAACGTGTCCTCGAAATCCTTGGCCGTCTCGCCCGGGAACCCGACGATGACGTCGGTGGACAGCGCGATGTCGGGACACGCCGCACGCAGCTTCCTCACGAGATCGAGGTAATGGGCGCGCGTGTAACGGCGGTTCATGGCCGCCAGCACCGCGTCGGAGCCCGACTGCACGGGCAAATGCAGCGCCGGCATGAGCGATCGCAGCTTCGCGAACCGCTCGATCACCCCGTCGGTGAGGTCCTTCGGATGGCTCGTGGCGAAGCGCAGCCTCTCGACGCCCGTGGCGTCGAGCGCATCGAGCACCGCGTCGAAGCGCGGCGCGCCGTACAGGTCCCGCCCGTAGGAGTTCACGTTCTGCCCAAGCAGCGTGATCTCCTTCACGCCGGCCGCCACGTAGCGCTCGGCCTCGGCCGCGATATCCTCCAAAGGGCGCGATTTCTCGCGTCCGCGCACGTAGGGCACGATGCAATAGGAGCAGAAGTTGTTGCAGCCGATGGTGATGGGCAGCCACGCCGCCCAATCGTGCTCGCGCGCCGTGGGCAGCTCGGTGGGAAACGACGAGGCGGCGTCGAGCACCTCCACCTGATGGCCGCCCTCCTCGACGGCCGCTTCGATCAAACGGGGAAGCGAGCCGAGGTTGTGCGTGCCGAAGACCACGTCGAGATGCGGCAGCTCCTCGACGAGCTTCTCGCCGTCGCGCTGGCCGATGCAGCCTCCCACGGCGACGACGCGCTTCGCAAGCGGCGAACCCGCGCGCAGCGGCACGTTTTTGAGCGAGGCCACCTGGCCGTACAGGCGCGTGTCGGCCGCCTCGCGCACGCAGCAGGTCATGAACGCCACGATGTCGGCGTCCTCGATCGCCTCGACCGGCAGCGCGCCAAGGCCCTCGAGCATGCCGGCGATGCGCTCGGAATCGTGCTTGTTCATCTGGCATCCGAACGTGCGGATGCAGAACGTGAGGTTCGTGAAAGGGGTCTGCATGGCCGTGTCAGCGGGAGGCGGGACGGACATCGGACGCGCCGTCGACGGCGTCTGGAACAACGTTGCGCACGTAACGCGGCTCGACGGAGAAGCGGATGGCCGTGCGGTACTCTCCGTCGATCACGATGTCGGCGAACGAGGGGACGCAGACGATCTCGATGCCGACGGGCGACAGGAACCCGCGCGATATGGCGATGGCCTTCACCGCCTGGTTCACCGCGCCTGCGCCGACGGCCTGTATCTCCACGCACACGCCGTCCTTCACCATGCCGGCGATGGCGCCCGCAACCGACGCAGGCGACGACTTCGACGAAACCTTCAAGCAGCCGATGTCCGGCTTGTCAGCGATTGTGGGCATGCATATCCTTTTTCGTATGGTCCGTTACCTGTGCGTTTGTCTCATGCAATATGCCGTCGCGCTCTCAGCGCCGCTTGAGCGCTTGTGCTATTCTACCCATTCCCCGTATGGTTCGCAACCTGCGCATACGTCCGGCACGTCAGCGCAGCTTCTCGACGGGGATGAGCACGCGGATGCCGTCTTTTCCCACGCGCACCTCGGGGCGCACGTGAGGTTCGAGGTAGTAGTCGCGCGCGAGCGCGGCGAACGCGTCCGACACGCCGGCAGAGAATCGTTCGAGGTCGGCCGGATCGACGCGCAGACCTCGCGCGTCGCCGCCCCTCCTCGAACGCGCAGACGGCTTCGCGGCGCCCTTCCCCTCTGCCGTCCCCTCCCCTGCGATGCGCACCCGGTTCACGAGCGGCTCGAGCGGGTCGATCTCGCCGTCCATGATGCGGCGCGCCGAGCGCTCCGAGATGACCAGGCCGAGCCGCGCGGCCTCCTCGGCGAAAGACGTCGGATCGGCCGCCGTGGCCAGACGCTTGCACACGGGGAGCTCGGAAGAGTCTGAGCAGAACGCGCGCGAGGCGGAGGTGAGCGACGAGAGGCCGAAGGCGTAGACCGTGGCGGCCACTTCGGTGGCCGACCCCGTGTAGACGGTGCAGGTGCGGCGATGCTCGAGCGCGAACTCGCAAGCGGTCCGCAGGATGTTCTTCGGGCCGCGCACGGCGACGCTGCCGGATTCCGTGCGCTCGAACGAGGGGAACGTGGATTGGTCGGCCTTCTCTCCGAGCCGGCCGAGATCCGTCTCCACGACGAACGAGGATCCCTTGCCCGCGTCCGACGCGGCGATGCGGGCGGCTTCGGCGTTCACCGCGATGGAGTAGAGCGCCATGCCGCGCCCGTGCACGCCCCATTTGTCCATGTGCATGGTGTCGAGCTTGGAGGTGACGCGGGGCTCGAACACGCGCTCGTGCATGGCCGGGGGGATCCCGTCGCCGTCGTCGATCATGACGATGCGGCGCCGGCGCTCCTCGCGCGTGGCCGCCATGAAGATGCTCGAGGCATGCGCGTCGCGCGCGTTCCTCAGCATCTCGATGACGATGTCCTCGGTGGAGCGGATGTCGTGGGCGGCCTGGCGGCGCTCGGCCTCCGCGCTCCTCAAACGGACGAAGCCGTCTCCGAGGTCGGCTTCGACCCGGAGACGGCTGTCGCCGCACACGTCCTCTATGAAGCGCTCGAGCGTTTCGTCGGCCATGCCGGACGTATCCTACTTCGCGATGCCGATCGCGCGGCTCTCGCGGATGACCACGACCTTCACCTGGCCGGGATACTGCATCTCGTTCTCGATGCGCTGCGCGATGTCGTGCGCGAGCACGGTGGTGGCGGCTTCGTCCACCGTCTCCGGCTCCACCATCACGCGCACCTCGCGGCCCGCCTGGATGGCGTAGGTGCGCTCGACGCCCTTGTACGAGCTCGCGATCTCCTCAAGCTTCTCCAGGCGCTTCACGTACGCGTCCAGCGTCTCCTTGCGGGCGCCCGGACGCGCCGCGCTCACGGCGTCGGCCGCTTGCACGAGCACGGCGAGCACGCTCGACGGTTCCACGTCGTTGTGGTGCGCTTCGATGGCATGGACGATCTCCTGCCGCTCTCCGAAGCGGCGCGCGAGGTCGGCCCCGATGACGGCGTGGCTGCCCTCGACCTCGTGGTCGACGGCCTTGCCCAGATCGTGCAGAAGGCCCGCGCGCTTGGCCGGAACGGGATCAAGCCCCAGCTCCGAGGCCATGACGCCCGTGAGGTAGGCCACCTCGAGCGAATGATTGAGCACGTTTTGGCCGTAGGAGGTGCGGTAGCGCAGCCGTCCGAGCGTGCGCACGAGCTCGGGGTGCAGATCGTGGATGCCCGTGTCGAAGGCGGCCTGCTCGCCGGCCTCCTGGACGCGCTGGTTCACGAACGCCTCGGCCTTCGCGAACATCTCCTCGATGCGCGCGGGATGGATGCGCCCGTCGGCGACGAGGTTCTCCATCGTCACGCGCCCGATCTCCCGGCGCACCGGGTCGAAGCACGAGATGGTCACGCACTCGGGCGTGTCGTCGATGATGAGGTTCGTGCCGGTGAGCTGCTCGAACGAGCGGATGTTGCGCCCTTCGCGGCCGATGATGCGGCCCTTGAGGTCGTCCGACGGGATATGGATGGCGGAAACGGTCGTCTCCGCCGAATGGTCGGCCGCCACGCGCTGGATGGCCAAGCTCAGGATCGAGCGGGCCTTTTTGTCGGCCTCGGCCTTCGCGCGGGCCTCGGCGTCGCGGATGATTGCCGCGGACTCGTGGGCGACCTCGTCTTTGAGCGTGTCGAGCAGCTCGGCCTTCGCCTCGTCGGGCGTCATCCCGGCCACGCGCTCGAGACGGCGGCCGACCTCCTGCTCGGCCGCGTCCAGATCGCGCTCGCGGCGGTCGAGCTGGCCCTGCTGGGACGACATCTGATGCTCGCGCGCGTCGAGCGACTCCACGCGTCGGTCGAGCAGCTCCTCGCGCTGGGACAGGCGGCTCTCGGCCGCGCGCACCTCGCGCAAGCGTTCCTTGTTCTCTGCCTGAGCCTCCTGCTTGAGGCGCAGGGCCTCGTCCTTCGCTTCGATGACGGCCTCGCGGCGCAGCGTCTCGGCTTGCCGTTTGGCGTCGGACACCAGGGATTCGGCCTCTTGCGCCGCACGCTTGGTGGACGTGTTGGCCAAAAACCGGGTGACGACGAAGCCGAGGGCGATGCCGACGACGGCGCCGATGACCAGCCAAATGATCTCGGGCATGCGCTCCCCCTTTCGTTTCGCGTTGTCGATGGTACGGTTCTCAGGGTCTGTGGTCGTAAAAAATCCCGGCAAAGCCGGGCATGAGCGAACGCACGCGATACGGGTGGCATCGTATGGACTTTTCTATAAGAAGTACCCTCATCGGGTACGCATCACTCAAGCTGTATCCCATGATAAGGCTTGCGGCTGATTTGTAAAAGCCCCGATGCGAGAAATATTTGCAAAACCCCTTGGACGTGCAAGGTTTTCGGCCCGGTGGAAGGGCCTCTTTCCGCGCACGGCGTGTCCAAACGGACCGGAAGCGCCCCTGCGGCCGGAAGGCCTCTCGAGAAGAGGGCCTGCCCGAACCGGATGGGAAGAAAGACGGGATCTCCTCCAACCCCTTTGCGAGAGGTTTTGGACGAAGGGCGCTCAGCCCTTTCGGGATTCGCTCCACATGCGCGCGGCCGATGCGGCGGCGTCTGCCCCGAACCCCTTCTGCACAAGGCGGCGATACGCCGCGTCGCGCTGGTTCTTCGCGCGCGGAGGCCGGCGCTCGAGCAGCGCGAGCGCGCGCTCCACCTCGTCCGGAGCGCCCTCGTCGGCATCCGCGAGCGCGTCCACGCCGTCCGGATCGATGCCGAGACCGGAAAGCTCTGCGGCGATCCCTTGGCGGCCCCGCCCTTGGGCGAGGCGGCTGCGCGCGAGCACGTCGGCATAGCGCGCGTCGTCCACGAGCCCGCAGGAAAGCGCGCGCGCAAGGGCCTCCTCGACGGCCTCGGGCGCGAACCCCTCCCGTGCAAGGCGGCGGCGAAGCGCGGCGCTCGCTTGCTCCCTCGCCCCGGCCAAGCGCTCGATCTTGCGGAAGGCAGCATCAGAGTCGGTCGCGCGGCCCTTCGAAGGCGCATCGGGCTCCGAAACCTCGTCCACCGCGTCCTGCGGGCAATCGAGCGCTCCCCCTGTCCCGATCCTCCCTCCGCATGCGACGCGCGAAGACGCGACCGGGTCCAAGCGAGAAGGGTTCCGGCCCTCTATGGCGGCGATCTCCGCGCGCAGCCGCTCGCGGAGATCATCGGATGCCCCGGACACGCTACCTCTTCTTCGCGGGCTTGGCCGCCGGCGTGAGCGCTTCGGCCTCCTCTGCCGTGCGCGCGACGAGGGGGATGTCGAACGCCTCGCGCACCTTCGTCTCGAGCTCTTCGCGCAGATCGGGGTTCTCGCGCAGCGTCTGCTTGGCGGCCTCGCGCCCCTGTCCGAGGCGCTCCTCGCCATAGGTGTACCACGCCCCGCTCTTCTTGGCGACGCCCGCCTCCACCGCCATGTCGACGATGCACCCCTCGCGCGAGATGCCCTCGCCGTACATGAGGTCGAACTCGGCTTGACGGAACGGGGGCGCCACCTTGTTCTTCACCACCTTGGCGCGCACCCGGTTGCCCACGACCTCGCCGTCCTTCTTGATGGAGTCGATGCGGCGGATGTCGATGCGCACGCTCGAAAAGAACTTGAGGGCGCGACCGCCCGTCGTCGTCTCGGGATTGCCGAACATCACCCCGATCTTCTCGCGCAGCTGGTTGATGAAGATGCACGTGGTGTTCGACTTCGACAGCGACCCCGCCAGCTTGCGCAGCGCCTGGGACATGAGGCGCGCCTGCAGACCCACGGTCGTGTCGCCGATCTCGCCTTCGATCTCCGCGCGGGGCACGAGCGCGGCCACCGAGTCCACGACCACCGCGTCGATGGCGCCCGAGCGCACAAGCATGTCGCAGATCTCGAGCGCCTGCTCGCCAGTGTCGGGCTGCGAGATGAGCACTTCGTCGATGTCCACCCCCAAACGCGCGGCGTACACGGGATCGAGCGCGTGCTCCGCATCGATGAAGGCGACGATGCCGCCCATGGCCTGCGCCTCGGCGAGTATCTGCAAGGCGAGCGTCGTCTTGCCGCTCGATTCGGGGCCGTACACCTCCACGATGCGCCCGCGCGGCACGCCGCCGATGCCGAGCGCGGCGTCGAGGGGCAGCGACCCCGTGGGGATGACGCCGATGTTGAGGTTCTGCCCGCCCTCGCCGAACTTCATGATGGAGCCCTTGCCGAACTTCGTCTCGATCTGATCGGTGGTCAGTTTGAGCATCTTCGATTTCTCTTCGTTCATGCGCTTCCTTCTCTTCCCCAGCCGTGCATGCGCCGGCGGCTCTGTTTCCGCTTCTTCCATTATACGAACATATGTTTGTTAGTCAAGCAGATTCGCGAAACAAGCTTGCGCATTTCAGTATAGCGTCGGCTTCCGACGGGCGCATGGCGCGCGTCCAGCGAAACGTCGCCCCGATCCGACGCCGATCTCACGTAAGCGCAACGCCTTCCCGTCGCGACTCCGACGCGTTTCCAACGCGCATGCGGCGCACCCCCAATGCCGTCTTCGCACGCTCAGCCCTCAAGCGACTCGAGCAGCGCCTCGAGCGCGGCGCGTACCGTCTGCTCGCGCACCTCCCGGCGACCGCCCGCAAACGAGAGGAGGCGCGCCCGGCAGCCCGCGTCGTCGGCCACGCCGAGCCACACCGTGCCCACGGGCTTGCCCGGCTCGGCCCCGCCGGGTCCGGCGATCCCCGTCACGGCCACCGCCACGTCGCAGCGAAGCTCGCGCCGCGCGCCTTCTGCCATCGCGCGCGCCGTCTGCTCGCTCACCACGCCGAACCGCTCGATGGCCTCCGCGTCCACGCCGAGCACGTCGCGCTTGACCGCGGCCGCGTAGCTCACGATGCCGCCCCGCACCGCATCCGAGCTGCCGGGAACCTCGGTGAGCGCCGCCGCCACTAGGCCGCCCGTGAGGCTCTCGGCCGTGCCCACCGTGCGTCCGGAGGCCCGGGCCGCGTCGAGCACGTGCGCCGCGAGCTCGTCGAGCGCCGCCTCGCCCGCTTTCGCGCCCTCGCGCGCGCCCGCGGTCCCGTCCGCGCGCGCAAGCCCGATGAGCCGGCGCGCCTTCGCGATGTAGTCGAGCATCGACACGACCGTCAGCACGAGCGCGACGATCATCACGCCCCAGCTCAGAAGCCACAGGCCGTCCGAAAACGCCGCATGGACGCTTCCCGCCATATGGCTGTCCTTCACGGTGAACAAGACGATGGCGACCATCTGGAACACGGTCTTGGCCTTGCCGTACCAGCTGGCCGCGATCACCGCGCCCTCGCTCGCCGCCACCATGCGCACGCCCGAGACGATGAACTCGCGCGCCAGGATGACGAGCACGACCCAGCTCGGCAGCGATCCCAGCTCCACGAGCGCCAGAAGCGCCGCGGCGACGAGGATCTTGTCGGCGAGCGGGTCCATGAACTTGCCGAAGTCGGTCACCTCGCCGCGGCTGCGCGCCAGATAGCCGTCCAGCCAGTCGGTGCAGGAGATGAGGATGAAGATGCCCGCGGCGACGAGCCCTTTCGCGTCGTCGGCCACCTGCGGCAGCCCCAGCCACTGCGGCCACGGGCTGATGAGCGCCACCACGAACACCGGGACAAGGCAGATGCGCACGAGCGTGACCACGTTGGCCGGCGTCCACAGCCCTTTGGCGGGCGTGGGGCCCACGCGCCGCGACCCCTTCGACGGCATGGCGCTCACTCCCCTTCCATCTCGTAGAGCAGCGTATCGGCGATGCGCACGCGCACCACCTCGCCCGGCTCGCCGGCCGCAAGGTACGTGACGCCGTCCACCTCGGGCGCCTGGCACATCGCGCGCCCGTAGAGCTGCCCGTCCTCCTCCGCGCCCTCCACGAGCACGTCCATCTCGCGCCCGACGCGCTCGGCGACGCGCGGGGCGCTCGCGGCGTCTGCCGCGTCGCGCAGACGCTGGGCGCGCTCGGCCTTCTCGTCCTCGTCGACCTGTCCGTCCAGGCGCGCCGCGCGCGTGCCCTCCTCGCGCGAGTAGGGGAACACCCCCACGTAGTCGAACAGCCCCTCCTCCACGAAGTCGACGAGCTCTTCGAACAGCTCCTCCGTCTCGCCGGGGAATCCCGCGATGAGCGTCGTGCGCAGCGTCGCGTCCGGCACCCGCGAGAGGATGCGCTCGATGAGCTCCTCGAACTCCGCGCGCGAGCCCGTGCGGTTCATCGCGCGCAGGACGCCCTCGTCCACGTGCTGCAAGGGGATGTCGAAGTAGGGGCACACGTTCCCATGCGCCGCCACGGCCTCGAGATAGTCGTCGGTGATCCCTTCGGGCTGCAGGTACATGACGCGCAGCCAAACGTCCGGGAACTCCTCGGCCAGCGTCGAGACGAGCTCGGCCAAGGTCGAAGGCTCTTCGAAGTCCTCGCCCCAGCGACCCGTGTCCTGCGCGATGAGCACGACCTCGCGCACGCCGGCCACCGCGTGCGCCGCGACCTCCGCGCGCACGCGCTCGAGGGGGAAGCTGCGGTAGCGCCCGCGGATGAAGGGGATGGTGCAGTACGAGCAGAAGCGGTCGCAACCGTCCGATATCTTCACGTACGCGTACGGAAGGGCCGTCTGCGGGCCGCCCGCCGCGTTGTCGGACGGCCCGCAGACGGCGCAAGCGCCCGGAAGCGGCAGCTCGACGCCGAGCGCCTCGGCCATGACGGCCGCGACGTCGTCCTCGCGGGAGCACGGCAGAAACGCGCGCGCCTCCACGAGCTCGTCGGCAAGCTCGTCGCCGTAGCGCGCCGGCATGCAGCCCGCCACCACGAGCGGAGCGCCCGCCTCGACGTTGGGAAGCCCCGCCGCGTCGAAGACGGCCTCGATGCTCTCCTCGGTCGCGCTTTGGATGAACGAGCACGTGTTCACCACCACGGCGTCGGCCCGCGCAGGGTCGTCGATCAGCGCGAAACCCGCCTCGGCGAGGCGCGCGCGCATGCGCGCCGTGTCGGCCTCGTTCTTGGCGCATCCGAGCGTGACGAAGGCCACGGCGGGCGTGCGGGCGCCCTCGAAGTTCGCGTCCATATGCGCTTAGCGGTAGTTGACGTACTGCAGCGGCTGGCCGTAGTCGCGGCCCTTCAGGAAGGCGATGACTTCCTGCAAGGTGTCGCGGGACGCGGAGCTCACGCGCAGCTTGTCGCCCTCGATCTGCACCTTCACCTTCAATTTCGTGCCCTTGATGTCCTTGTTGATGCGTCCGGCCACGTCCTTGTCGATGCCCTCGACGATGCTCGCCGTCTGGCGCACGCTCTGTCCGGCCGCGGGCTGCGCCTCGCCCCATCTGACGGCCGCAAGGTCGATGCCGCGGCGCACGAGCTTCGAGCCGACGACGTCGATGACCTGCCGCGCCACGAACTCGGACGGAGCGGAGACGGTCATGGACTTGCCCGCTTTGTCGAGCGCGATCTCCGCGCCGGAGTCCTTCAGGTCGTAGCGCTGCGAAAGCTCTTTCTTCGCCTGCTGAAACGCGTTATCGACCTCCTGCATGTCCACCGTGGACACGACGTCGAAGCTGGATTCCTTCGCCATGGCTGCTCCTTCCCAACGAGCGCGGTCCGCGCACGGGCCGCACGTGATTCCATATCGGAACAGGATAGCGCATTTTCAGGCCCGCATCCGGCGATTTCAAAGCCCGTCCACGGCTGCGGGCCCTCCCGCCGGCGAGCGCAAGGGCCTCCCTAGGCGTCCTCGGAGCCGTCCGAGCCCTTCGCCGCCGCATCGGGGTGGTCGGCCCTCCACTCCTCGAGGACGGCCTCGAAGTCCACCTCGTAGGTGTAGACCCCCGTGGACTCGTCGGCCGCAGGCTCCACCTCCTCGCCGTTGACGGTGACGCTCACCGCGTCGGGATTCGACGTGACCACCCGCAAGGGCGTGTCGGTCACCTCGTAGTCGAGCGTCTCGGGGCCGGTCACGCTGTCTCCGAACGTGATGCTCTCGCCCTCGTAAACGTCGAGCCACGCCTCTTGGCCCGACGCCACCGACACCTCCACCTTCGCGCTCGTAGGTGCCTGCTCTTCGGGCGCGCTTTGCGTCGCGTCCGGTTCCTGCTGCCCCTGCTCGCCTTGGGACGCGTCCTGGGGCTGCTCGGCCGTCGGGTCGGAGAGGCCGGAGACGTGCACCTTCGGCCCGTCGTCTGCGGGCTTCTGCCCTCCGAACACGAAGGCCAGAACGACCACGAGCAGAACGAGGATCGCGCCCCCGGCGATGACGAACGGCAGCTTCGACTGCACGGCGTTGGGCGCCTTGGGCCCCGCGTAGAAGTTGGTGTACTGGGTGCCGGGCAGGGCCGCATGGCGGCTCGGATGCGTGCGGCCCTCAAAGCGGCGCTCTCCCGCACCCGTCGCGCGAGAGCCGTCGCCGCGCGCGTAGTCGCGCCGATCGTCGTACAGGGTGCGCCCGAAGGCATTCTGGCGCGGCGGGCGCTCCTCCTCGGGCTGCGGCGCCCTCGAGCGTCCCGAGCGGCGCTCTCCCGCACCCCCTTCCCGGCGCGAGGGCTGGTCGGTGCGCGCGCGGCCCACCTGGTAGGCGTAGGCCTCGTCGAGATACCTGCGCGTTATCTCGCTGGGGTTGAGTCCCACGAGCCGGGCGTAGGCGTTCACCATGTTGCGCGCGTACCCGCGCGGGGGCATGCGCGCGAAGTCGCCCTCCTCGATGGCGCGCAGGATGTCGGGCCTGATGCGCAGACGGCGGGCCGCCTGGGCCAGGTCGTAGCCTTTGCGCTCGCGGGCTTCCCGCAGGATCGATCCGAATGTCATCCGCGCCACCTCGTCACTCTCTCGGGCCCGCCTCGTCGTTCGCCTCGAAGGCCTTCAGCGTCTCAAGCTCCATGGCGTCCACGAGCACTTCGCGGGGCTTGCTGCCGTTCGGCGGCCCCACGACGCCCTTCTCTTCCAGCAAATCCATTATACGCCCCGCACGCGAATAGCCCACCTTTAGCCGGCGTTGGATGTTCGACGTGGATCCGAGCCCGCTCGACACCACGATCTCGGCAGCCTCCCAGACGAGCGGGTCGTCGCTCGCGCAGGAGCCGCCGCTGCCGTCGGGCTGGGACGCGCCGAGCGTGATGAGGTTCGTGGAAAGGATCTCGGAGTGGTACTCCGGCTCGCCCTGCGCCTTGAGCAGTTCCACCACGGCGTTGATCTCGTCCTCGGACACGTAGCAGCCCTGGATGCGCTGGGGTTTGGCGTATTCGGGCTTGCTGAACAGCAAGTCGCCCAGGCCGATGAGGTTCTCGGCGCCGGGCGTGTCGAGCACGACGCGGCTGTCGATGCCGCTGGCCACGTTGAACGCGATGCGGTTCGTGATGTTCGCCTTGATGAGGCCCGTCACCACGTTGGTGGACGGGCGCTGCGTGGCCACGATGAGGTGGATGCCCGCCGCGCGCGCCAGCTGGGCGATGCGGCTGATGGAGAACTCTACCTCCTTGCCCACGTTCATCATGAGGTCGGCCAGCTCGTCGATGATGATGACGATGTAGGGCAGCTCGGATCCCAGCTCCGAGGCGGCAGGCTCCTCGCCCGCTTCCTCGGCCTTCTTGGCGGCGGCCTGCTCGGCTTGCACCTTGGCGTTGTACTGCCCGATGTTGCGCGCCCCCACCTTGGAGAACACCTTCAGGCGCCGCTCCATCTCGGCCACGCCCCACGACAGCGCGCTCGCAGCCTCCTTGGGCTCGGTCACCACGGGCACGTACAGATGCGGGATGCCGTTGTAGGGCGTGAACTCCACCCGCTTCGGATCGATCATGATGAAGCGCACCTCGGCGGGCGTGGCGCGCATGAGGATGGACATGATCATGGCGTTGATGGACACCGACTTGCCCGAACCCGTCGTGCCGCCGATGAGCAAGTGCGGCATCTTCGCGAGGTCGGATATGATCGAGCGGCCCTCCACGTCCCTGCCCACGGCGATCATGAGCGGACCGTCCGGGGCGTCTTTGATAACGTCGCCCAGAAGCACGCTTTGCCGCACGCGGTTGGGCACCTCTATCCCCACGTAGTTCGTGCCGGGGATGGGCGCGAAGATGCGCACGCCGGGCGCGGCGAGAGCGAGCGCGATGTCGGCCTCGAGCGCCGTGATGCGGCTCACGCGCACGCCGGCGGGCAGGTCCACCTTGAACAGCGTCACCGTGGGGCCGGCCACCCATCCCACGACCTCGGCCATGATAGTGAAGCTCTCGAGCGTCTCCTGCAGACACGCCGCCGTCTCCTTGAGCTCGGCGTCGCAAGCGAGATCCTTCTTCGGGCTCTTCGATGTGGAGAGCATGTCCATCGGCGGCAGCTCGAACCCGTCCGCGGGACGGGGCGCCGCGAGCGGTGCGGCAGAGGAAGCCTTGACGGCAGCTGGAGCGCCGGCCTCGCCGGCACCCTTGCCGCGCGTCCGCCCCAGCTTGCGCGTGAGCGTTTGCGGGGCCTCGCCCGAAGGCTGGTCGTCGAGCGGCTGGGAAGCGCGCCTCAAGCGCGACGTGCGAGCTGCCGCGAAGGATTCCTCCCCTTCCGCAGCCGAAGCTCGTCCCTTGCGCGGAAGCACGCTCGTCTCGCCTGCTTCAAGGGCCTCCCCCATGGTGGGCACGACGGGAACCTTGGCCCCCGACGAGCGCTTGATCCGCGAGAACGGCGGCGCGGCCAGCACGTCGGCATCCTTTTCGAGCTCGGCTCGCTCGGCGCGGGCGTCCTGCACGCGCTCGACGAGCTTCGAGAGGGACAGGCCTATCACCGCAAGGCCCGCCGCCGCCACGCCGACGAGGATGATGCACGACACCGCCTGCCCGAACAGGGAGAGGCCCGCCCAGGCGATGCCGGCCCCCACGTAGCCGCCGCGCGCGGCCAGCTCGTCGGGAGAGAACAGGTTGTCGGTGGCATCGGGTGCGGGCGCGGGGGTGAAGAGCGCGAGCAGCGAGAGCGCCGCGACGAAGATCATGACGAGGCCCACAGCCACGCGCGCGGGCACGCGCTCGCGCTCGAAGCGCACGAGGAAGCTCGCCCCGATGATGAGCAGAAGGAACGGCAGCACGTAGGCGCCCAAGCCGAGAGAGAGGTGCAGGGCCGTCGACAAAAACGAGGTCACGACGGCCTCCGAAGGCAGCACCGCCGCCGCGAACAGCGCCACGGCGAGCACCGAGACGGCCACGCCGGTGACGTCGCGGCGCGTGCGCTCGTCGAAGAGGCGGGGCTCTTCGGATGCTTGCGCACGCGAAGCCCTTGCTGCGCGAGCCTGCTTTTGGGCTGAGCCAGCACGACCCTTCGCCTTCGGAACCGATCCCTTCGCCTTCGATGTGTGTGCGGATGCTGGCTGTCGGGCCACGCCCTGCCCTCCTTCATGCTGCGTTTGCTGTGCGTTTCCGAGTGGGTTTCGACCGAACGATGGCCGCATGCGCCAAAAGGCGCATGCGGCCATTATAGCTTAAACCTCGAGCAAGTTCACAACGACCATGGGGCGCGTCTTCGTGCGTTCCCACAGAAGCGACAGAAGCGCGTCTTTGCCGGTCTTCTTGAGCTCCTTCGCGCCAGCGCCCTTGTCGAGCTGCCGCGCGAGGGCGTTTCTCACCGCGGTCTGCGCCTCGCGCACGAGGAAGTCGTCGTCGCCTCCGGTGATGCCGCGCATCTCCACCTGCACCGCCCCCGCGAGCCCCTTCTTCTTGCCCGACACGGCGGCCGCGATGGCCGCGAAGCCCTGCGCCGCGAGCGCGCTGCGCTCGTCGAGCACATCCTGGGAGGTGTCGCCCACCGACAGCCCGTCGACGAACACGATGCCGGACTGCACCGTCTCGCCGCGGCGCACGCCGTGCGACGACAACTCGAGCGATTCCCCGTTCTCGCAGATGAACACGTTGTCGCTCGGAACGCCCGTGGCCTCGGCCAAGCGCGCGTGGGCGCGCAGGTGCGTGGCCTCGCCGTGCACCGGCATGAAGGCCTTGGGCTGCACGATGGACAGCACGAGCTTCAGCTCCTCGGCGCCGGCGTGACCGGAGACGTGCACGCGCGCGCGGCTTTTGTCGTAGACGTCCGCGCCGATCTTGGCCAGGCCGTTGATGACGCGCGTGACAGCCTTCTCGTTGCCGGGAACGGGCGTAGCCGATATGATGACCGTGTCGCCCTCCTCCATGGAGATGGTGCGATGCTCGCCATTGGCGATGCGCGCCAGCGCCGAGAGCGGCTCGCCTTGGCTGCCCGTGCACATGATGACCACCTGCTCGGGAGGGATGCCTTTGAGCTCGTAGGCGTCGATGAGGTCGGCGTCGCTGATGTCGAGGTAGCCGAGGCGCCGGGCGATGTCGGTGTTCTGGATCATCGAGCGCCCCGTCACCACCACCTTGCGGCCGCTGGCGACCGCCGCGTCGCAGATCTGCTGCATGCGGTGGATGTGGCTTGCGAACGAAGCGATGATGACGCGGCCCTTGGCCTGGGCGATGATCTTCGCCAGCTCTTTTCCCACCTCGGCCTCGCTCGGCGTGAAGTTGGGGTTCTGGGCGTTGGTGGAGTCGCTCATCATGAGGTCCACGCCCATCTGGCTGAACTTGGACAACGCGCCGAAGTCGGTGGTCACGCCGTCGATGGGCGTCTGGTCGAGCTTGAAGTCGCCCGTGTGCAAGACGTTGCCGGCGGGGCTTTGGAAGAACACGCCCACCGAACCGGGAATGGAGTGGTTCACGGCGAAGAACTCGGCGGTGATGCAGCCGAGCTTCACCTGGTCGCCGGGCTTGATCTCCACGAGCTTGGCGTTTTTGATCCGATGCTCGGCGAACTTGCCCTCGATGAGCCCGAGCGTCATCTTCGTGCCGTAGATGGGCACGCTGCGGTCGAGGTCCTTCACAAGGTAGGGCAAGGACCCGGTATGGTCCTCGTGGCCGTGCGTGATGATGATGCCGCGCAGCTTGTCGGCGTTCTCGAGCACGTAGGTGTAGTCGGGCAGGATGAGGTCGACGCCCGGATGGTTGTCGTCGGGGAACATGAGCCCCGCGTCGTCGAGGACCATGTCCCCTTTGCACTCAAAGGCCGTCATGTTCTTGCCGATGGCGTCGAGGCCGCCGAGCGGGATGATCTTGAGCGTGGCGTTCGGGTCCTTCTTCGGCGACGCGAAGCTGCGCCGCCTCTGGCCGTCCTGGCGCCGGCGCCCGCCCTGCCCCTGAGAGCCTGCTTTCGTGAGCTGGGGCCGCTCGTGTTCGAGCTGCACATGCTTGTACGAGCGCGTCTTCTTGACGCTACCCTCGCCGGCGGCGCTTCCGTCGCTCTTGCGGGACGCGCGGCCGTTCTGGCGTGCGTCTCCGGTGCCGCGCGGAGCGCGCGGTTTCTTCTCTTCCATATAAAACCTTCCGTCAGGCGCGACGCGGGCATGCATCGACGCGGACCGGGGTGTGTCCGGCCCGCGTCGATGCGCCGCAAGCCTTCCGCCTACGGCGCGCCCGCATCGCGCGGTTATCGCATAGCGCCGTTGCACGGCGCCCTCTTCCGATTTCACGGGCGCGGCGGCAGACCCGCCGCGCCCGCCCTTTTCTTAAGCTTCGAGCACGCCGACCTCGCGCATGATGCCCGCGAGACGCGCGGACTGCTCGGGCGTGGCGTCGACGAGCGGCAGACGCACCCCGCCCACGGGGAAGCCCGCCAGCTTGAGGGCCTCTTTGACGAGGATGGGGTTCGCCGTCTCGAACAGGCCCTTCATAAGCGGCATGAGACGCTCGTTGGCCGCCTCGGCGGCTTGCCAGTCTCCGGCCGCACACAGATCGACGATCTCCTTCATGCGCGCGGGCGCCACGTTGCCGATGGTCGAGATGACCCCGGCACCGCCCCGTTTCATGATGTCGAACGTGGCGGCATCGTCGCCGGAATAGACGGAGAAGCCCTCCGGAGCGCCCGCGACGATGGCCTCCACCTGCTCCATCCTGCCCGACGCCTCCTTGACGGCCACGACGTTGCCGCACTCGCGCGCAAGGCGCAGGGTGGTTTCGGCCTCCATGTTCACCACGCAGCGGCCAGGGATGTTGTACAGGATGACGGGCAGCTCCACCGCGTTTGCGATGGTGCGGAAATGCTGGTAGATGCCTTCTTGCGGAGGCTTGTTGTAATAGGGCACCACGCACATGAAGCCGTCGACGCCAAGCTCGGCCACCTCGCGCGCGAAGCTCACCGTGTCGGCCGTGCAGTTGTCGCCCACGTTGGCGATGACGGGCACACGCTCGCCAACGGCCTCCACGACGGCGCGGAACAGATCCATCTTCTGCGGGTAGAACACCGTCGGGCTCTCCCCCGTCGTGCCGTTGACGATGAGGGAATCGCTGCCGCCGTCCACGAGGCGAGTGGCGAGCGCCTGCGCCTTGTCCAGGTCGAGCTCGCGATCCTCGTCGAACGGAGTGACCATGGCCGGGATCATGCGGCCGAATCGAGGCTCTTGCGACATGCGTCCTCCTCAGCTTCCGTGCGCGGGCCGGTCCCGCGCCTCATCGAACAGTCGTACTCGCACCATCATTATGGCACGGCGCGTCCGAGGGCGCCATGAAGTTCTCCAAACCTACAATCAGGCCCGAGCGCCCGCCCACGCTGCGGATGCCCAGAAGGACACCCGGCATGTAGGAAGCGCGGTCCCAGCTGTCGTGGCGAATGGAGAGCGTCTGCCCGAAGGAGCCGAACACCACCTCCTGGCTGGCCACGTAGCCCATCGAGCGCACCGAATGCACGGGCACGCCGTCCACGAGCGCCCCGCGCGCGCCTTCGCAACCCGCGATCTCGGTCTTTTTGCCGGGAGCCTCGCTTGCGCGGCCGCCGCGCGCCTCGGCGACGATCTGCGCCGTGCGCACGGCGGTACCCGAAGGCGCGTCCTTCTTGTTGCAGTGATGGAACTCGATGACCTCGGCTTCAGGGAAGTACGGCGCGGCAGCCTTGGCGAACTCCATCATGAGCACCGCCCCCGTCGTGAAGTTCGGCGCGTAGAACAAACACGTCCCCGTCAAAGCGAGCGCGGCCAGCTCCTCAAGGACCTCGCGTGCGAGGCCCGTCGTGCCCACGACGCAGTCAACGCCCGCCGGCAGCGCGGCGCGCAGGTTGCCCTCCACCGCCTTCGGCTGCGTGAAGTCCACGAGCACGTCGAACGCCGCGCCGTCGAGCGCTTCCGCCACGCTCGCGAACACGGGGAAATCCACCTCCGCGCCGACGTGGGGGTCGATCCCGCACGCAAGCTCCATGTCATCGGCCGCGCAGACCGCGCGGACCGTCGCCGACCCCATGCGCCCCGCGCATCCGGCCACCGCTACTTTGATCATGATGTCCCGCCTTTCGATTCGCTTCCCCATCATCCTACCACGCCCCGCCGCCTCTGCCCGCAAAACGTTGCCTCGGCGTGGCAGAGAAGGCGGCGGGGGCGAACGCGACAGGGGTGTGACAGGGGGACGGGGATAATGTCACATTCTTGGAGAGCTCACGATGTCCAGGCGACCGCGGGAATGTGACATTATCCCCGTCCCCCTGTCACACCCCGTTCCTGCCATGCCTTTAAAGCGAGGGGCCGCTCGCGCGGCCCCTCGGTTGCGTCCCTAGCCCTCGTGACGACGGCGCGGCGTGCGCCCGCCCACACCGCGGCCCTCGCGGCCGCTGCGGCCCGGACGGTTGTCCCGGTCGGAACGGCCCTCGCGCTGCGGGCGGTCGGAGCGCTCGCGGGAGGGCGCCGAGCCCTCGGGCGCATCGGGCTTGTCGAGGCGGTCGAGCGAGATCTTGCCCGTGTTCGGATCCACCTCGAGCACCTTCACCTTCACGACGTCGCCCAGGCTGAGCACGTCCTCCACCTTGCCGACGCGGCCGTTGGCCACGCGCGAGATGTGGAGCAGACCGTCTTTGGCGGCGGTGAGCTTCACGAACGCGCCGAAGTCCTTGATGCCGACGACCTCGCCTTCGTACTCCTCGCCCACCTCGGGCTCCTTCACGATGCCGAGGATCATGGCCTTGGCGGCCTCGCCGGCCGGGCCCTCGATGGCCGCGATGTGGATCGTGCCGTCCTCTTGGATGTCGATCTGCGCCCCCGTCTCATCCTGGATGCCGCGGACCACCTTGCCGCCGCTGCCGATGACGTCGCGGATCTTGT
>ERZ826396.738-NODE-738-length-44877-cov-3.928160_pt1 | contig 44877 bp, 75 predicted proteins | sample MGYA00519926_ERZ826396 | MGnify/ENA primary metagenome ERZ826396 (study PRJEB31778, sample SAMEA3449230) | human gut metagenome | biome: human gut; feature: human-associated habitat; material: faeces | place: United Kingdom | collected 2010/2012 ... | reverse complement strand
TCGTATATTTCTCCACCCGCCAGTATCCGAACGGAGGCGGGCATGTAGGTATCGTGGAGAAGGTGGAAAACGGCTATGTCTACACCATCGAGGGGAATACCTCGGGCGCGTCCGGCGTGGTAGCGAACGGCGGCGGTGTGGCACGCAAATCCTACCCGCTGGGGTATCCCAGCATATACGGCTACGGCAATCCAAAATATGAACAGGAGGAACCAGATATGACCGAAGCACAGGTAAAGCAGATCATTGAAAAGACGAAAGAAGCGGAGCAGTACAACAGCGTGGAGGAGTGCCCAGCATGGGCACGGCCGACCATTGAAAAGCTCGTGCAGAAAGGCTATCTACAGGGCGACGAGGACGGAAACCTTGAGCTTTCCTTTGATCTAATGCGCAATCTGGTCATTAACGACCGAGCGCATTTATATGGCTGAATAGAGGTGCAACATGGCAGGACGTGCAAAGGTGCCGGAAGAACTGGAACGGCTGACGAAGAGCCAGCGGTTGACCGTGATAGACGAGGCCGCGCTGGGTTTCGAGAATACGGTCATAGCCCGCAGGACGCTGATAGACCACTACCCGCAGGCGGACATTGCCGCTGAAATCGGGTACGACAGGTCCGTTGTTTCGCGGCGCTCCAGGGATATCTTTGCACGCCTGATCGACGTTGCCCGAATACTGCATATGGCTTAGCCCCGTGGGAGAACCCACGGGGTTTGCTTTTGCACACAACCGCACACAACCGCACACAAACGCCACACAAGCGCACACATCAAATCACGGTTTGTCCTACAATTAAATCATGGAGAACGGAAAAACGCTCGGTTCACGTCGCCGAGCGCCGTTTTCCAAAGAGAGGACGTGATTGGAATGGTAGCTTACGAGCAGCGCCTTGAGCGGCTTGGATATGCGCCGGAATGTGCAAGGCGCATTGTGGACGATTTTACTTCCACAGGGAAGCTCAAGGATTTAGCGGATTATATCAACTATAAAGAGAGCGAAAAACGTTCTATCAACGAACATGTAACGGAGGTGCTGGGTTGATGGCGTATCCTTATCAAACATATCTGCCCAATCAGGGAATGCAGCAAATGCCATATCAGCAGCCGATGATGCAGCAGCCCATGCCGCAACAGCCTCCGGCACCGATTGTCCGGCCGGTAGCTTCGCTGGATGAAGCAAGAGCAGTACAGACGGATTTCGGCGGGGCGCTGACGATCATGCCGGATATTTCGCACGGATTCATTTATACAAAGCAGCTTAATTTTCAGACGGGCAGCGCGGATTTCGCAGCCTACCAGCGCGTGCAGGAGCAGGCGGCTCCGCAGCAGGACATTAACCTTTCGGAATATGTGAAGAAGTCTGACTTTGACGAACTCGCAAGGCGGTTTAACGCCTTGTGCGACCAGTTAGGAGGGACGACAAATGAACATGGGTCAAATGCTCATGCAGGGGCTGACGGCAAATAACCCGATGGTCGCCCAGATCATGCAGATGAAAAACAGCGGCATGACCCCGCAACAGGCGCTACAGCAGATGGCGCAGAGCAATCCGCAGATGCGGCAGATCATGCAGGGCGGCAATCCCCAGCAGGCGGCAATGAACATGCTGAAAGAAGCGGGTCTGGACCCGCAACAGTTCATGCGGCAGGCAAACCAGCTTTTCAAATAAGGCAGAGATACTTCTGAAAATCTGTCTCTTTTTCGGTTTACTCGGTTCCTGATAAAAAACCGCTTCCCATTGAACATCAGGGGAGCGTACGGCCCCGATGTAAATACACGAAAAGGAGAAAATTTAATATGGATAACGATTTCGCAACCGGTTATGCACTCGGTTCGGACAGCGGTAACAATTCCGGCAACGGCATGTGGGGCGGTGATGGCTGGTGGGCCATTATCCTCTTTGCTATGATTTTCGGCTGGGGCCGCGGCGGCTTTGGCTTCGGCGGTTTCGGCGGCGGCGCGTCCACTGATCCTGTCCTGCAAGGCATTGCGACCCGCGCTGATGTAAACGAGGCGATTGCATTCAACGGCCTTGAGCGCGGCATTTCCGCAATCCAGCAGGGCATCTGCGATTCTGTCTATGCATTGAACAACGCGGTTACCGGCGGCTTTAACAGCACCAATGTTGCGATGCTGCAGGGCTTTAACGGTGTGGACAAGTCCCTGTGCCAGCTCGGCTATAACCTGCAGGACTGCTGCTGCCAGACCCAGAACGCGATCCAGGGCGTGCGCTATGACATGGCGACGCAGGCTTGCGACACCCGCAACACGATCCAGAACTCGACCCGTGACATCATCGACAACGCCAACGCTAACTACCGTGGCCTGATGGACTTCATGGTACAGTCCAAGATCGATTCTCTGCAGTCCGAGAATCAGGCGCTCAAACTGGCGGCTTCGCAGGCCAACCAGAACAGCTACTTGACCGCAACGCTGGACGCGCAGACCAATGAGCTGATCCGTCGCATCAATCCGATGCCGGTACCGGCCTATCAGGTCCCCGCGCCGTATCCGTTCTGCGGCTCCGGCTATAGCTGTGGCTGCTGATTTCCGGCATTCGCCGTGATAACTTCGGGCGGCGGGCAATAGTCTGCCGCCCTTGATTTTCAGGAGGTAAAATTATGTCTTGCAAACCTGTATGTAAGCTGTGCCCCAATCTGGTGATCTCGCAGGCGGTGACGTTCACGGGCGGCAATCTGGAGATCAACCTTCCGGCTGGAAGTTACAACGACTGTGAGAAATACTGCATTGTTGTAGCGCAGGCAATCCCCGACACGACCACGATCAATGCGCCGGTGTATATCACCATCGGTACGGGTACGACGCTGTATCCGCTGACCAGGCGCAACTGTGCGCAGGTAACAGCGGCCGGCATCCGCACCCGCACACGGTACGCGACCTGTGTTTCCACGTCCGCGACCGGCGGCTCGTTCCGGATGCTGGGCAATCCCTGCTGCGCCCCCAGCAACAACCTTGCCAGCATTGACGGCGGTGCCGCTCCCGCACCCGCGACCAGAGGGGCGGTGAGCAAATGACGCGCACTGCAAAGATGATGATGCTTTCCGGCCGTGGCCGCCGCAGGATCGGCGTAGAATACGAGGATTACCCGCGTGATTACGTGGAGGACAAATTCCGCGACCGTCGCGGCCGTGAACATTACGACGACGGCCGTTTCGCCCCGCGCTCCGAAATGATGGAGCCGTATGACCGTGGATACCGCCGGTACTCTGACGGACGGTTTGCGCCGAGAAGTGAGTACGATATGCAGGATCGGTATGGCGTACAGGATCGCTATATCCCGCCGGTTTATCACTATCCTATGTATAGGGAGGATTATGACATGCAGCCGATTGGGTTTCGTGATGATCGGATGGATATGCACGGCGGCTCTTATGTAGGCGATGAACTGCGCGGTGGGAATGGGCGCATGATGGGCCATGCACAAATGATGCGCGGCGTTGGAAAGATGGACCGCCAGACCGCAGAGGATTGGACGCGGCGCATGAAGAATGAGGACGGGACAACCGGCGCTCATTGGACGATGGAGCAGGCAGAACAGGTCATGCGTCAGCATGGTATCCAATGCGAGCCTGCTGAGTTTTATGCCGCGCTTAACATGCTCTACTCGGATTTCTGCGAGGTATTCAAGAAGCATGGCGTAAACAAGATCGACTTCTATGCCGATATGGCAAAGGCGTGGCTTGATGATAAGGATGCGGTAAGCGACAAGCTCTCTGCATATTACGAGTATATCGTGAAACATTGACTATGTTATGCTATTAAAAAGGGGGCTTCGGCCTCCTTTTTAATGTTGCACTTATTGTTGCACCAATGTCATAAAAGCCGCATAATACCTATATACAAATGCTGTATGCACGGCAGACATCTTTTATATTATTCGATTTTTCAAATACAAAAAAATAATCCCGATAAACAAGAGATTTTTCTTGAATTTCGGGATTATTCAATTATTTTGTGCCTGTTTTTGTTTCAAAGTTACGATCGCGAATAAGAATGAATTTTCCGTTTTTGACCGCAAATTTCCCTTTTATTGTTGCACCTGTTGTTGCACCTATTTTCGCGATTTTATCCGCTGCGGATGCAAGCGTGTCGTCCCTCATGTGGGTGTATATTTTTGATGTCATTAGGATGTTGCTATGCCCCATCAGATATTTGGCTACGTTGATCGGCACACCCGCCGCCTCTAAATCGGTACAATATGTATGCCGAAGATCATACATATCAATATTCACATCAGCGGCAGCTTTGAATTTATGCCATGCATATAGCATACCGGAATATGTATACCCTTCACCTCTCGGCGGCACGATAATTCGTTTGTCTATATCATCAGGGATAGACAATGAATCCCACAAGGCCGGTGGTATGGGGACGTTTCGAGCGCCAGCTTCGGTTTTCGTTTCTGCGATATCTCCACTCTTTTTTTGTGCGCGGCGTACCATAATACGTCTGTTTATCTGGTCGATATCAGACCACTTCAGCGCAACGACTTCCTGCGGTCGCAGGCCGCACATGAGGAGAATTTTCACCGCCAGACCAAATGGATGCGTTTTTGCAGTTTCGAGAATTTTGCGTCGCTCCTCTGGTGTTATAGATCGATGCGTTCCACTTTTCGTTTTTGGCTCTTTTACGTCCTCGGATGGGTCGCGCCGGATGATTTCATCCTTTACTGCTTGACGGAATATACCATGGATTATAACGAGCAACTTACTACAATAAGACTTTGACTTATCCGCGTAAGCGTTCATTATTTCCTGCAAATGGGTGGGTTTGATATTTTTCATCTTTAGCGGCCCAATCGCCGGAATGATAATGTCATTGATTCGATGCACATATTCGCTGTACACGGGCTTGGACACTGTTGTTCTCTTGTAAGTTTCCACCCAGCGAGTAGCGTATTCTGTGACAGTGGTGTTTTCATCGAGCTTTGGAATGCCTTCCTCTCGGGCAGCGAGAGCCTTGGCAGCCTTTTTGTCAGCTTCCCTTTGACTAATAGACGAACGGACGTAGTAACGCTTCCCATCAAACGTATAGGTCGCTGTATACAATTTCTTTTTTGCCATAAAAAATACCCCTTTCTTACCTTAAAAAAGTATGGTAAAATAGAGGTACAGATTGACCCGCTAAGATTGATCTGTACCTCTTTATCCCGTCTCTGTGTTGGTAGCGCAGGGGCGGGATTTTTTATATATTCTTATCTGTTTTCTCCCAAAGTCCCGTTTTCCAGTTTCGCCCGACCTCATGCGCCACCCAATCGGCAGCGCCGCATTTTCCGCAAGGCTTGGAGTAGTCGTATTTAAACGAGCAGGTAGCTTTATCGTATCCGAGAGTATGGCAGGGCGTTCCGCATTTGGAGCATATTACGATCATGCGTGGTTCGGTCATGGCGTTTGTTGAAGCCCTTTCTGAATATCTCCGTTATAAATTAGCTTTTCGGCATTTTAGCAAATCCAACAAAGGAAAGTACGGTTTGCACCACGACAAAAAGAAAATATAGCGGGAACATTAAAATGGACACTGCATAAAGAATGGCACCAGTTAGCACAAACCCTCTTTTGTTCATATACCATCCAACGATATTAAATATAGTGGCGATTACGACACATATAATATGGGGCGTAACTAACATGGCGGCAATTCCCGTTCCTAATGCCGATATGGTATCGGTAGCGGATGAAGCTTTGATGAAAAAATAGAATACTATGTAAATGGAGTATGCCAATCCAAGAATCCAAGAAACCAAAAGCATCTTTAAGCGGTCATTTGAACCGCCATCATAAGAAACACGGGTATAAGAAGATGGTATCCCGCGACTTTTGTTCAAAGCAATAATTGGAGCCTCGATTTGCTTTCTCATTCTCGCTGCATCTGATTTACTGTATGGGGCAGGCGTAATATTTTTTTCGATATATGTAACCGCTTCGCTGACTTGCTGCGGAGTATAGTCTGTACATAGACGGAAAAAGTCTGTCATTCCGATTCGTGTTTTATATACTCCATAAATCACCGCAAGATCAATCAAATCCCCCTCTTTGTCGTAATACTCATGATTTGATGGGGGTGTTATAGCTGGTCTGGAAATTTCATTAGATTCAGACGAGGCGGGCTTTGCTGGCGCACCGCAATTAGAACAAAAATTACCCTCAAATTCCGTTCCGCATTTTGAGCATTTCATCTTTTATCCTCCCTTATTGACAAAACCTGCCAATTTTGTATAATACTTTTTGGGGGAACACGATACACCCTCTGCCTGCTTCGATGGTGACGCATCGGGCAGGCTTTTTATTTAGCAATCCATTCTGGCTTTAGTACACCGATCACCCATCCGATACAGCGGGTCGTTTCATTTGGCATGATATTTTCGCATTCAGGGTTTAGACTTTCCAAGTAATTTCCACGAAATACTTTTATATATCTCTGACTATCTTGAATAAATATGCCGATTTCTCCGATATGCACAGCAGGCTGCGAACGCACCAGAACAATATCACCGTCCTGCACATCAGGCTCCATTGAGCGGCCAGACACTCGCAAAGCGTAGTCAGCTTTTGCCGTCCATACATTGCGCAGCACAGGAATTTTGTCCGTTATTTCATCATCCGCAATTTGTCCAGGGCCTGCCGATGCGGGTTGCAGAAGATACGGGATTTCAAACACTTCTGCCAATTGCATAGTCGTTGGCGAAGTCGATTCCGCACATTGTCTATATTCAATATCTAAAACTGAATCCACTATTTCTTTTCCGCGCTCGTCAAGAGCGCGGTATTTGTTTATCATGGACTTTTCACCAACAGTATAAAGATTTTGAGATACGCAACTATTGGCAGAATTTGTACACTCATAATCCGACAAGCCTTTTTCGATTAAGGCGAGTATAGCTTGTGTTTGGTTCTTTGAATTATTTTCAAGACGGTACTCATCAATTTTACTAAGAGTGTCTTGATCTACTGTAAAAGTAACCCTTGGTTTATCAGTTGGCATATAGTTTCCTCCTTTCATACATCAATAATAGCATCGGTTCATCACCAAATCAAGAAAAAGTTCATACAAAAATACACAAAAATAGTGATGAACTTTTGTTAAATTGGTTCCGAACTATTTGTTGACAGTTCATGGGTTCTGAACTATAATGAAAATACAGGGCAAAGGTTCAGAACTTGGAAAGGAGTGGAAAGATATTGACTGATATGAGACGAATTACCATCGCTCTGCCCGATGAGATTGATCGAAAAATTCTCGAATTAAGAAAGGATGATCGTTTCATAAGATGTTCTTATGCGGAGATTGTTCGCCAACTTTTAGAGCGAGGATTAGCAAAAGAAGCAGACAAACCTGCATCATGAAAGGAGGTGAACGGCAACGCGCATCAAAAAAATCCGCTCGCCATTATCGGACGGCGAACGGATCAGCAGATTGGAACGAACAGTAAGGATACAGTCAATCGCCGTTTTCCTGCTCGCTGTCAGTGTTCTGGTTTTGGGTTGGAGAATGTACAGCTTTATCCAGCTTAATAGTGATGGACTGCTCTCGGTCACTCAAAGTATCCGGAGTGTTTCTGGCCATGTCGCTATCATCGATCAGCAGGTGGACAGTATTTGCAATATCCTGAAAGAGATCGCTTCGTTTCTCGCCTAATTCTATCGCGCGGTTGCAAGGTGGACAAGGTTACATCGTAAGGAAGGAGATAGGAAATGAACGCAAAGTACTGTTTTGAGAAAAAAGCAAAGATTTCAGTGGCATCAGACTGCTATGTAGGAACAGCTATGAACCGAAACGGGGATCTTGTTCCGGCACTTCCGCAGATCACCATAACCGCTGAATTTGATGGGGAGTGGGAAAGTCCAGAAAAACTAAATGCGGATATGAAAGACTGCATTTCTAAATTGCAGGATGCTTTCTGCAAACATCTGTTATGCAACGATCAAAAGACTTGTGATGATAGAAACGACGACCGGAAGCAGAACAGATTTAAGGATTTCTTCAAGCAATTGTAAGCGCCAAAATTCTGCATAATTGTATCCTTTGTGACTGGCGCGAAATCCGAGAAGAACATTGAAACCGATGTTTTTATAAGTACATTCTATATATCCTAATGTATCGAGATATCGAATGCAGGCAAAAGCTTCATCATGAGATATATTTAATTTGTTCATTACATAGTCAAACGTGAATAAGCGTGTAGTTTCAGGCGGTTTCTCGGTTGTTATCAATTTAAGTAACTTTCGGCTTTTGCTATCAAGAATCATAGTTTTTATCCCCTTTCCGCTTTTAGTATATCACAGCGGAGAAAACCAGAAAACATAAGAGGTGAACAAATTGGAAATATCAATCAAAGGCGACCCAAAAGAAATCGCCGCCCTTGTATTTGCGGTACAAGAGCGGCAGAAACGAGACGCAAGGGAAATCGAACTTGCTATAGATGGGCAAAAAATTAGTCAAGATATGAGCTTATACCGTTCTTGTCCATCAGTGGATATCAGATTGCTTGATGATAGGGGACGCGGAGGTGATGGCAATAGTCAACAGTCCAATTTCCGCTGCTTTGTCCGGATTGAGGATTTCAAACGCGCCATCGAGGCATTGAACGATGTCAAATCCAGTTTGGAACAAACCATAAAAATGTATCAAATACCTGTTCGCTATGTAACCGTTGATACATATGTTGAGGGTACCAATGGCGGGGGATGCGGAGGAAATTAATTTTTCAGCAATTAACAGAGGAGGAAAAACGAACCATGAATTTACAGAAAATATCAAACAGCGCATTCCGCATTATTGACCTGTGCCATCAGATTGCATCAGGCGAATACAGCAAGAAGGGCGAGGCGCGCAGGGAGCGCGAGATCGTGCGGCTGATCGGGCAGATGCAGATTGAAGCGGAAGCGGACGAGCGGGCGCAGGACTATCTTGATGAAAAATATAGTCAGGAGGTCGACGGTGAATGAATGACAGCAACCCATTTATGCTTGTTATGGGATTTGTTTTCATCCTGATCGGGCTTGTAAGAATCGCCTGCAAAATGGGATAAAAATGCCCCGCCGGATGGTAGGAACATCCGACAGGGCGTGACACCACGTAATGTGACTACGAGGTATCGAGGACATTATACCATATCCTCCTACCTCTGGCAAGGAATGGAGGATATTTTATGAAAAACGAAAAGACGCTGGAGAGTTGTGCGAGCGACGCGCGTAACACGGTACTGGAAATCAAGAAACTGGTAGCGGCGCTTTGCGATGTAGATGTAGCGGATATAAAGATTGTTTTGGAGGTGAAGAAAGATGTATAGAACAAAGGTTGATGCCAGAACGCTTGAAACGCAGCTAAAGGCTGAATCAGGGAATGAATACTGCACATTTGCAGATATAGAAAGAGCAACCGGTATGAGCTACAAAGCGGCGAGGAATCGTCTGCGGGTACTTGCACCATTGCCGGGGACAAGGCCACATCGCTATCTTGCAAGACACGCGGCGCAGGTAATTGCGGGTGATCGGACATGAAGCTGTACAAGCTGTTCTGCGGCCTGTGCCTTGCCAGTGCATTCATAGCGGCGTGCGGTCAAGACAGTTTCCCAGTTGGACTGCTCGGAGTGTTATGCGTTTGCAGCGTTATCTGCGGGCTGGCAGGCTGGTACCTGATGGAGAAGTACGCCCAGCAGGAGGCGCAGCACGAGATAAACGAAAGGAGAAAGGGCGCATGAATTTCGAGAAAATGCGTGAGCTGAGGCGCAAAACAAAGGAAAATGCAGAGACGTTCCACTCGATCGCGGATAGCCAGGAACCGGACCCGAAATACTTACAGCCGCTTGCGCGAAAGATTACGGTGATGGAAAGTGTACGGTAGGAAATACAAGATCATTTATCCCGCGCTTGAAGCGTGGATGCGGGAGAACAAAATCAGTGTAAATCAGTTCGGAACGATGCTTGGCGTATCCAACAACACGATTTATGGCTATGTACACGGATATGTGGAACCACGCCTTTCAACGTGCAGGGCGATAGCCAAGATTACCGGACTGTCGCTGGACGAGTTGTTTAAGGAAAAGTAAAAGCCGCTCCCCAGCGCCAACTGGGAAAGCGGCAAAGAGCAATAATACACTTATAGAATAACACGAGGAACGAAAATGTCAAGAGATACATTAACCGGCTGTCCGGAAAGGCGGCTGGAACCGATGGAGCGCAAAGACCAGAATCGAATTAACTATCTGCGCGATTTGTCGGATGCGGAATTTGAAATAAAGTCGTTTTTGGATGATTACAAGACGCTGTTTCCGGAAGAAATAAAGTCGTTCCTGATAGATATTTGCTTTCGGGTGCAGGATGAAATGGAGAGGTAATATGGGCAATTTGGATATATACAACCGCGCAAGGACCGTTCCCGAGACCGCGAAAAAACAAATTCAAGCCGGAAAGTTAAAAGGCTTCACGGACATAAACCCGATGTGGCGCATTAAGGCGTTAACGGAGATTTTTGGGCCATGCGGAATCGGGTGGAAAGCGGTAATTACACGGCAATGGCTGGAAACTTACGAGAGTACGGTTTGTGCATTTTGCGACATTGATCTGTATGTCAAACAGGATGGGGTATGGTCCGATGCAATCCCAGGAACAGGCGGAAGTAAATTTGTTTCACAGACCAGAAACGGCGCGGACGTATCGGACGAATGCTTCAAGATGGCGTTCACGGATGCGATCTCTGTTGCGGCCAAGATGCTCGGCGTTGCGGCTGACGTGTACTGGAACGACGACAGCAAACGCGAGGATCAGACGAAGTATTCCGGCGAGAATGACCGCGCGGGAACGGATACGCTGATCACAGCGGATTGCGCCAAGTTTGCCTGTTATCTGCAATCGGTATATGGCAAGGCAACGGCGAAAGCGAACCTGAAACGGTTGACGGGACATGATTCTACCTCCGATGTGACATATGACGAATACTGGTTCGCGATGAAAAAGATCGAGCGGGAGCTTTCGATGCAAAGAGAGCCGGATCTGGTCGGAGAGGTCGAGATCGAGACGCTGAAAAAGATCGTTTCTGCGCTGGGCGGCGATCCTTCGATCGACATGGAGCGTATCGCGGGTGTTCGGGTCGAGGATGTTCCAGCTCTTACGAAGCAGAAGTGTGGCGAGATTATGGTAAACCTGAATCGGAAACTTGATGAACAGGAAAAGCAGAGGAAAAAGCAAAATGACGCATGAATTTGACCGCGCCCGCGTGATACTGGATGAGGACGGAAACTGGCTGTGCTTACATATCAAAAACGCACCGATGGCGCGGAATGAGTGCGGGCAGATGCAGCAGGGCAAGGCGTATCAGGCAGAGATCAGGCGTAAGTACAACCGCAGGACAGGAAGAGCGAACGCCTATGCGTGGGAGCTGATGGGCAGGTTGGCCGCTGTGGTGGGCGTACCGCGCGAGATGGTCTACAAGGGTTATATACCTGATGTGGGCGACAACTTCCGCGTCGTGCCCTACGCAAATGAGCAGCAGAAAGAGCTGATCGCGGACCTCTGGCGCGCGCAGGGGCTTGGCTGGGTGGTACAGGAGGCCGGCAGCGGGATGCTGCTTTGCTATTACGGCAGCAGCACCTACGACACGCGGCAGATGGGGCGGTTGATCGACCTGATCGTGCAGGACTGCAGGGAGCAGGGTATCGAGACTGCGCCGCCGGGCGACATCCTGCGCTGGATAAACGACTGGAAGCCGGAGGCGAGAACGGTATGATAGAGACAAGATCATGTTGGCTATGCGGAGCAAATGGGTCATATGATCCTCTTGACAGACACCATATTTTTGGAGCAAGCAACAGAAAAAAGTCGGAGAAGTATGGGCTAGTAGTGTACTTGTGTCATAAAAACTGCCATATTTTCGGAAAGTATGCTGTTCACAATAATGCGAGAACGATGCAGGAGTTACATGAATATGGACAACGAAAAGCGATGCTTGAAAACGGATGGGACATCGACCAGTTCCGAAATGAGTTCGGAAAAAGCTATATCTGATGAAGTGTGGAAAGACATTAAAGGATATGAGGGTGTTTACCAAGTCAGCTCCTTGGGACGTGTACGCAGTTTGCCAAGAAAGGTTTGGAATTACACTAAGCAGGGGCGGATCATGTCTCCATATAAAAAGAAAAATGGTTATTTGCAATTGTCTTTGAACGGATTCGGGAAACACGAAAAACATGTATATGTGCATAGGCTCGTAGCGGACGCGTTCGTTGAAAACCCTCAGAATCTAAAACAGGTGAACCACATCAATTTCAACAAAGAGGACAACCGCGCAGAGAACTTGGAATGGGTAACACCACAACAGAATATACGGCACTTTCGAGAAAGCGCTCTCGCCAATAAGTATGACGGGAAAAAGGCGAAAACGCTCCATACAAAATCATTGCAATATATCATAGACCATAAGCGTGAGGTATGCGATCTTTATGATTCGGGGTTATCGATTGTTGATGTGGCAAAGCAAGTAGGGATCGGAAAAGATATGGTTACGAATATTTTGAAAATATTCGATAAGGTTTAAAGGAGTGACGAGAAGATGCTGAACAAAGCGATTCTGATGGGGCGATTGACCCGCGACCCTGAACTGAGGCATACCCAAAGCAATATGGCGGTGTGTTCGTTCCGGCTGGCGATAGACCGCGACCGCAAGGGTCCGAACGGCGAACGCCAGACCGATTTCATCGATTGTGTTGCATGGGGTAAACAGGCTGAGTTTGTTGTGCAGTGGTTCACAAAAGGCATGATGGCGATTGTGACCGGCAGCGTCCAGTCCCGCCAGTGGCAGGACCAGAACGGCAACAACCGCACAGCCATAGAGGTCAACTGCGACGAGGTAACTTTCGGTGAAACCAAAAAGGCGCGGGACGCAAACAGGCAGGACGTATCAGGAATGCCGCAGGATATTGGCTATGCGGCTGTGAAACCGCCGGAAAGCGATTTCCACGAGCTGCCGAAGGATGACTGGGATGTACCTTTTTGAGGTGGCGGCATGAGCATTACAGAGGAAACGCGCCGCGAGGGGCATGAAGCAATAGACAAGGCAAAGCGGCAGGCAATGATACTGGGCTGCCTGCACGGCCGGAAGATGACCGCGCGGCAGATCGCGTATGAGCTGGGCTTTTCCGATCTGAACGCGGTAAAACCAAGGCTCACCGAACTGCGCAAGGCGGGCAGGGTAAAGGCGGTGGGCAAACAGAAAGACCCGCTCACGGGCGTTTCCGTGGCGGTGTATGAGGTGGTGGAAAGGTGCTGGAAAACGGTTACATAAAGCTGCACCGTTCGCTTGCGAATTGGCGGTGGTACAAAGAGCCGAAAACCCTCCTGCTTTGGATTCACCTTTTGCTGAATGCGAACTATGAGCCGCGCGATATGGGAGAAAAGACGATAGAGCGCGGCCAGATCGCAACCTCTCTTGCCGGTTTGGCAGAGCAGACCGGCCTTAGTGTGAAAGAGGTGCGGACGAGCCTTGACCGGCTGAAAAAAACCGGAGAGATTGCTGTTTGGAGCAACCGGCACATGACCGTTATCACCGTCAACGAATACGAACGGTATCAATCGGACGGGGCAACCCAAGGGCAGACCGAGGGCAAACAAATGGCAGACCAAGGGCAGACCGAGGACAGACCGAGGACAGACAGCGGGCAGACCGAGGGCACTCAAAGGGCAACAATGAAAGAAAGAAAAGAAAGAGAAGAAAGCAAGAAAGCTAAGAAAGAGGGCGCGCCCGAACTCTCCGAACGCTTTTCGGAGCCTGTTGTCGAAACCGTCCGTGAATGGCTGGCGTATAAGCAGGAGCGCCGCGAGGCGTATAAGCCGGTCGGCCTGAAAAGCCTGCTTGCGGAGATAGAGAACCAGATCGGGGCGCACGGCGAGCGGGCGGTGTGCGATGTGATACGCCTGAGCATGGCAAACAACTGGCGCGGGATCATCTGGGACAGGATCGAGAGCGGCGGCAGGAAGCCCGTGGCACAGGGGATAACCGGACAGCAGTTGTCAGAATGGGAAACACAGTGGCGCGATCGGGTGAAGCAGCAGCTTGAGGCAAGGAGGGGCGCAGGTGGTTAAATTTGCGATGTTTGCTGTGATTTTGTCGGAACGGAACTTGAGTGAATGGCGATTGCGGGCGCGTAGGCGGCGCACAGCGCGTTTTTGCGGGCGCTGGAATGGAATTATATACCTGCCGAGAGAAAAGGGCTTAGAGCGAAAACTGGAGCGAAATGGAGAAACGGCGGGAAATGGTTAAATTCACGATACGCGGCACGCTGCCGGGGCTGAATGAACTGATCGAAGCGGAGCGCAGCCACAGGCAGATGGGCGCGAAGCTGAAAAAGCAGTGCGAGGCCGTCGTGCTGCATGCGGCAAGGAGCCTCGGGAAGTGGAGGGCGGACGGTCCAGTACGCATGGTTTACCGCTGGTATGAGCCGAACCGCCGGCGGGACAAGGACAATATATCCGCATTCGGCCGGAAGGTGATACAGGACGCGCTCGTCAGGGGGAAATACCTGCGGAACGATGGGTGGAAAGAGATCGCGGGGTTTGAGGATGTGTTCGAGGTGGACGCGAAACGCCCGCGGATCGAAGTGGAGATATATGAGGATTGGTCTAATTGATGTGGATGGGCATAACTGGCCGAATATCGCGCTGATGAAAATATCCGCATATCACAAATCTATTGGTGATCATGTAGAATGGTGGGACGGCTTTTCACAGTATGACCGTGTATACATGTCCCGCGTCTTTGATGATACCTATTCAGAGGACGAACCGGAGCCTTGTAATGCTGCGGAGATTATTAAAGGCGGAACGGGATACGGTCTGGATAACCGTCTGCCGGACGAAATCGAACATATCATGCCGGACTACGGCCTGTATCACTGGATGCCGCAGGATACTGCCTATGGGTTTCTGACGCGCGGATGTCCACGAGGCTGTCACTTCTGTATCGTATCAGAAAAAGAGGGGCGGGGCTCGAGAAAGGTTGCAAATTTAAGCGAGTTTTGGAGCGGGCAGAAAAAAATTAAACTGCTCGACCCAAATTTACTCGCATGCACCGATCACATGGAACTGCTAGAACAGCTTGTGCAGAGCGGCGCATGGGTGGACTTTACACAAGGCTTAGATGCACGGCTTTTGACTGAGCAAAACATACAGGAGTTAAACCGCGTCAAACTGACAGAAATACACTTTGCGTGGGATTACATGCAAGAAAGCGATGCTGTACTGCGCGGTTTGCGCCTGTATGCAAAACTGGCAAATCGGCGTCCGCACGGAAAATTCGGGACGGTCTATTGCTTAACAAACTATGATACCACGATGCAAGAAAACCTGTACCGCATATATACCTTGCGGGATATGGGATATGACCCCTATGTGATGATATACGATAAGCCGAATGCGCCGCATGAAGTACGGCTTTTGCAGCGCTGGTGCAATAACCGGAAGATATTTCGGACGCAGCCGGATTTCGAGAGGTATGATCCGAAAAGAAAGTAGAGACCGCATAGATTTGAGGAGGCTTAGAAATGACACGGGAAGAAGCGATTAAATTTGCAGAACACGCCGTGAACATGACCGATATACCAGAGGTCAAAGAATTTTACAGGATGGCCGCTGCCGCCCTCACCCCGCCCACGCAGGAGCAGGTAAATAAGGCGTGGAGAGGGGAGTGGATGCCGGTGGGAGATGACGCATTTTATAGCAAGTGTTCGAAATGCGGTAAGATGGCTGTTGGAAAACGTTTGTTTTGCCCGAACTGCGGCGCACCCATGACGGACGAGGCCGTGGGGATGGTGATGGAGAGATGGGAGGCGATGAAAGATGAAAAAGGTTGAAACAACGTTTATCTGTGATGATTGTGGAGCGCCTTTGCCAGCTGAGTATGTAAGACGAAACGAGCATGCGGAAACATATTTCAATAGAGAACAGTATAATACTGCACTGTTTCAAGTTAATACAGATTGTTGGATTCACGTCAACGTAGAATTGGAAGTTGGTGTGGATTATGGAGGCACATACAGAGACCTATGCCCCAAATGTCGTGTTAAATGGTTAAAAAAAGCATTAGGACAATTCGAGGAGGTGCTAAAAGATGGAAGTGAGACCGATTGACGCCGTGCAGGTGCTGCATAATATCAACTTGCACCATAGGCCAACACCAGTGAGCGAGTTTGAATCCGGATTTAACGATGGCCTCAATCAGGCCATGTGGGAAATCACCCATGCGCCTACCCTCACCCAGCCGAACGAGCCGTTGACATGGGAAGAGTTAGAGAAGTTAAAAAGCTCTCCTGTGTATATCGACATGATAGGAGTAAATTCCTACTGGGCATTGGTAAGAGATATTAACGATTGTGGTGTTTGGCTTATGACCGTTGACGACATTGATGATTATGGGTCGCATCGTTTGTACGGTAAAACTTGGCTTGCCTATCGCCGCCCACCGGAGGGGGAGGAGGACACCTGATGGACATTGAGAAGCTGATAGAAGATTTGCGTGGGCTGCTCAAGCAATATGGAGAGAAAATCCCGTATGGCGAATTGGTTGGTGCGCCGTGGCCTTATTCAAGGTCTGGTGATTTGGTATGGCAAGACCCAGAGCCGTATTTTATCGAGCAGGCCGCCACCGCCCTCTCCACGCTCCAGGCCGAAAACGAAAAGCTGCGGGCCGAGCTGGAGCAGGTAAAGCGGGAGAAGGATGCGGCGGCAAGCGATCTGGAAAGCGTTATGGCCTATCGCGGTGATAATTTAGACACTTGTCAATTCTGCAAAAACGGCCAGTGCCATGTAAGGGGAGGGACAAAACAGTGCCTCCCGCAATGGCGCGGCCAGAAGGAGGGCTGACAATGGAGCGGTTGACAAAGCGCCTATCAAATGGCGCTACAAGTTGGAATTACCAATCCGATTGCTACGGCGAAGATGAAACGAGAAACAAAGTTTTCAGGTCTGTGCATCGTCAAAACGCTTGTGAAAAACTCGCCGCCTACGAGGACACGGGACTGGAGCCGGAGGACATCAAACGGGCATTTAATGAAGCTGCCGTTTTAAAACTGGCCGGACAAGCCCTTGGTATAACACCTGACCGCCTCCGCGAACTGGCACAGGCGGACAAGGAGGGGCGGTGTGTGGTGCTACCGTGCAAAATTGGAGATACAGTATATCATATAGCAAAATGCAGAGATTTTTCAAAGGTTTTGGATGGGACTCTTTACGATAGCAATGGAGGATACGGAACAGCAACCGGATATTATTGTCCGTGTGAATTGGCTGATAATTGCCCATTTGATGATGATTCTTTCGATTGCGATGCAAATAAAAATAAGCCAAACATTTTTGAGGATACAGTTGAAAGTGTCAATATTGATGATTACGAGCAGTATCTACGACTAGATTATTCAGGAGCGGTTAGCCTTGAGGACTTTGGCAAAACCGTCTTTCTGACCCGCGAAGAGGCCGAGGCCGCACTGGAGGGGATGAAGGATGCTGACTGACTTTGGGCGCAAGGCGCGCGCATACCGCCTCCGACACGACATGCTGCTGTATGATATGGCGCTGATTATGCGCCTCGGCACGGCGCAGCTCAGCGGCTATGAGTGCGGGCGGGCAGAACCGCCTGCGGATGTAGTGGCATCGCTGGACACTCTTATCAGGGTAGAAAATAACCTGCCTGTGCCGGAGCCGACAGAGGAGCAGCGAGACGCAATAAACGCAATAACAGAAGCATGGAGGATGTTGAAATGAAGTGCATCTGTGGATACGAGCAAGACAAGCCATTTGAACAATATAAAAACTTCGTCCCGTCTGGCATGATGAGAAATATATACACAGTAGAAGCGCACAAAAATCTGTATATCTGTCCTAAATGCGGTACAGTAAAATTTGAGGAGGTCGAGCATGAAGTTTCGGAGTAAGACGGGGAAAGTCGTACTTACCATTGATGAGGCGTTAGAGCAGTTTTGCGATAGTAAAGAAGACTGCGACTATTGCGAAATTCGGGAACCCGTACAGCAATACAAAGGGACAAAGAGGCCGTGCCATGAATACACAAGGGCCAATCCCCACGAAGCCGCCCGCCTGATGGGCTATGAGGTCGTGGAGGATGAACCTGTCGGAAATCCCGACCAGGTAAAGGACGACCATTTTCGTGGGGTCACGAAAAAGGAGGAAACCAACATGGACAAACCGAGAATTTGCGAGGTGCTGGGGGTCGAGGTGGAGGAAACCTTTACTGCTGACACTCCGTATGGAAAATTTAAGCGCTGCGTTATTGACAGGGATGGGCAGATATTTAATGCTGGCCCTAAAGTCATCTGCTATATCATCAACCACCCCGACTGCATCATCCGCTGGACGGAGCAGGAGGTGGAGAGGGCGAAAGCGATCAAGGTACTGTACCCAGAGGCAGACAAACTCGATGAATGTGACCCGCAAATTAAGGTATTGAACACCGAATTTGTTATTGCAACGCTTGATAATGCTTTGTTTACTTCTCTACGCCCCGGCGAAACCATCAAGCTGGACGAGATCATCGGAGGTGCGGAATGACTAACACCGAACTCTACCGTCTCGCCCTTTCTACATACGGCGCAGAGGCACAAACCATGATGGTGATGGAAGAAATGTCCGAACTGCAAAAGGAGCTGTGTAAGCACGCCAGAGGGAAAGACAATCAGCTTTCCATTGCTGAAGAAATCGCCGATGTGCTTATCATGCTCGATCAGATGATGATACTGCATGATTGCGAAAGCATTGTAGCGCAGTATAAACAGGAAAAACTGGAGCGGCTGGAAAACAGAATCGTCAACATCCACGACGGGGAGGGCGGACAGCATGAGGAGAGGCAGAAATGAAACCATCTGAAAAAATGTACACAGCCGAGGAAATGGACCGTGTAATAAAAATCAATATGCGTCTGCTTGAAAAATTCAGGGAACCGCTCCTTGAAGAATATGGGTCAACTGTTTCGGACGTTCTCAAGATGATGGACATGCTATATCAAGAGCAAAACAGCAAAATGCCAGCCATGTGGTACGAATATGGATTTGGCGGGGAGATCGCGGGAGGTGCGGAATGAGAGAAATTGACACGGGCGCTTACCGGCATTTTAAAGGCAAATCGTATAATGTCATTTGCATCGCGCAGCACTCCGAGACAGGAGAAAAGATGGTCGTATATCAGGCGTTATACGGCGACCGTCTTGTTTATGTGCGTCCTTATGAGATGTTTACAAGCGAGGTAGACCGCAAGAAGTATCCGGATGCGACGCAGAAATATAGATTTGAAAGGTTGTAGGAGATAACCATGCTTGATCTCTACATCAAATACCGAGGAGGCACCCCGTATCAATACCGGTACGGGGATGGGAGAGAAGCGATGAGGCTGTTTATTGACGGCGGATATAGTACGCCGGAGGAAGCAAAGAAAGCGTGGGAACAAGAACAAAGTGACTGACTACTCACCTGAAATGCTTGAAATGCTCGCGCGCAGAAGAAAATATGACGAGTGGAGGGGAGAAGAGATTGACCAAAAAGGAACTGTCGCAACTGTATTGGCTGAACAGGGAAATAGAGGAAGATAAACGGAAGCTGTCAGAGCTTGAGGCGGCAGCGGCAGACTGTACGGCAAAGATCACCGGACTGCCGCATGTGTCGGGCGTACATGATAAAATCGGTGACTTGGGTATCCTGATCGCCGAACAGAGGGACTTGATTAATCTCAAGGTGCGTCAGTCGGTAATAGAATATAACCGGCTGAATCGATACATAGCAAGCGTAGATGATGCGCAGATGCGGATGATTCTATCTTTGCGGTATGTGAATGGGCTGTCTTGGCAACAGGTGGCGTTTAGTATGGGTGAAACGGACGAGCAATATCCGAGGCGCAAACATAACGCATTTTTACGGAAAAGTGAAGTTGACGAAAAAGACGAAATAAATGTAGTACAATGATATTGAGCAAAGCCCCGAAGGGCTGAAACTCAAAAGCCTGAAATTCATGTTTTCCTCCTTTCTACTTTCTCGTCCGGCCGGTGCTGGGCGGGATATGCCCCCAAAGCTGCATGAGGCAGAGGGGGAGCCATAGTTTTTCCCGCGCCCGACGGGTCATTCGGGCAATATGCGGCGAGCATGATGCGAAGCGACGCAGGGCGGGTATACACAAACTGCGAAGCGTGGCGGCTCATTACCGCCACGCCGCTACATGAGGCAGGTGACGAGAGATGGGTAACGCTTGACAGAAGCATAAAAGAACAAATGTAGAATATGCGGTGGCGGAATAGACGGCCTGCGGGTCGGTAAAGCCGGACAGGGCATCCGCAAGTCCTGAATGGCAATAGTAGACGCTGGCAAGAGGGCGGCAGATGGTTGCGGCGTTGGCCGCGCAAAAAAGGCGCAGACTGGGTGTCTAAGAGGCGCGCGTCCATCATGTGGGGTGCAAATCCTCACCCGCATATCAAACTAAGGAGGCTATTATGAAGTATCGAAAGAAACCTGTTGCAATCGAAGCGGTACAATGGACAGGAGAAAACCAAAAAGAGATTTTTGATTTCGTAGATACTGGTATGCAGTTTATGGATGATTCGCTTTTGATCACAACGCTTGAAGGTGTGATGATAGCAAGCAAGGGCGATTATATCATCAAGGGCGTGAATGGAGAGTTTTATCCCTGCAAGCCGGATATTTTTCATAAGACATATGATGCTGTTTAAAAGCTTAATAGAGTTCAATAGCTTGCGTCCCTAAGCCTGCATGAGGGCGGCGGGGTAAATCATATCGAGCCGCGGAACACTCGATACCGCGTGCCAGCAGCGGGATATAAAAGTCTGGCGTGAACTGCCTGCACCTGCACAATACTCACCATGTATGTGCCTGTAAAATACATGACAAAGAGAGGTGGAAATCCCTTTCCTTGGCGTAGTGTGTGCAGGGCAGGCGATACCCGCGATAAGCGGGTATATGGGAAGGTAGCTTAACGGAAAAGCGGGACGGACGCGGGTCAACGTTGCTGGTTCGATTCCAGCCCTTTCCACTATGTTACATATCATAAGCCGCTATCCTGACGGGTGGCGGTTTTGTTTTGCGCAGATTGGGGGTGGTGTTATGGCTGCGCGGCTGACGGATAAACAGAGGAAGAAAATAGTTGCGGATTATGTTGAACTTGGCAGCTATAATGCCGTCTCGAAAATCCACGGCGTATCAAGGCAGACAGTAAAGAACATTGTCACGAATGATACAGATATTAGACAAAAATTGCAGCGAAAAAAGGAAGAGAATACCGCTGATATCATAGCATACATGGAAAGTAAGCGCAGCGTTGTGTGCGAGATTATTGACAAAGGGCTGGATGTATTGAATAGCGAGGATAAACTGACCGAGGCGACACCGGCACAGATTACAACCGCCCTTGGCACACTGATCGATAAGTGGACGACGACACAGGAAGCGGGAACCGGAAACGACAATGGAGTAAAGGTGATAATCGATGTCTGAAATTAAGTTATCATCCGTGATAGGTCCTGCGTTTCATTTCCTGGCTCGCGATGTGTTTCAACATGGACACACGCATTACGACTTATCTGGCGGGCGGGGCTCGTTAAAATCTTCCTGCGTATCGCTGCTTGTCCCGCTGATACTTATTGCCAATCCAGGAACGCATGCTGTTGTGCTGCGCAAAGTGGCCAATACCATCCGCGATAGCGTATACGCGCAGTACTTATGGGCGATAGGTGAGTTGGGTATGGCGGCCTATTGGGATGCAAAGGTACAACCGATGGAACTGATATACCGACCGACAGGGCAGAAAATTATGTTTCGCGGTGCAGACGACCCGATGAAAATAAAGTCTATCAAGGTGCCGTTTGGGTATATCGCGGTGACACACTTTGAAGAGAAAGACCAGTTTGCCGGTCGGGCAGAGATACGAACTATCCTGCAATCTACTATGCGCGGAGGGTCTAAGTTTTGGAATTTTGAGAGTTATAACCCTCCTATCAGCCGTGATAATTGGGCGAATAAAGACAGCTTGGAAGAACGTAAAGACAGGTTGTGTCACAAAAGCACATACCTTGAAGCACCGTCCGAATGGCTGGGAGAGCAGTTTATCACGGAAGCTGAACACCTGAAAGCCACAGATGAGCGGGCATACCGGCACGAATATCTGGGGGAAGCAGTCGGTACCGGCGGGAATGTATTTGAGAATTTGGAATTGCGTGAAATCACAGATAGAGAAATCGCATCTTTTGACCGCATCTACCAAGGCGTTGACTGGGGATGGTTTCCCGATCCATTTGCATTTATCCGGCTTCATTATGATAGAGCGAGAGAAACGATTTATTTTATTGACGAAATATATCAGAACAAGCTGACAAACGATGCAAGCGGAAAGCTGATACTGCAAAAAGGATATAGAGACGCTTATATTACATGCGACAACGCAGAGCCGAAGTCTTCAGCGGATTATCGGGCGATGGGGCTTCCGGCAAAAGAAGCAGTCAAAGGCCCTGGCAGCGTAGATTATGGCATGAAGTGGTTGCAGCGCCGAAAGATAGTCATTGACCGCCGCCGCACACCACATGCCTACGATGAATTTGTCAATTACGAATATGAGCGAAATAAGGATGGCGAGATCATCAGCGGGTATCCGGACAAAGACAACCATTTGATAGATGCTACGCGATACGCACTGGAACGTATATGCAGGATAATGGGGGCGACCGCATGAATGTAATTGGGAAGCTGAAAGAATTAGGCTTTTCTACCGTAGACGAAAGCTTTTACCGAAAAGTAGATGAATGGAAAAGTTGGTATATAGGAAAAGTAAAAGGCATCCATACTTACAGAAGGTACAATGGCCATGAATGGGCAAAATGCGAAAGAGCATCGCTTGGCATGGCAAAGAAAGTCTGTGAGGATTGGGCAAATCTCCTGATGAATGAGAAAGTTTCTATCACATTAGAGGGGGAAAAGGAACAAAAATTTATAAACCGTACATTCGAGGAAAACAATTTTCTTGTAAAGTCAAACGAACTGCAGGAAATGGCCTTCGCGCTTGGCACAGTAGCTTTTATTCCGCGTGTGGTAGGAATGGAAGCCACAGAGGCAGGTCCTACCCCTGGCAGCGCGAGCGGTATCGTGTTGGACTATGTTACGATCGAAAACATATGGCCTATCGCATGGCAGAACGGCATTATCACCGAGTGCGCCTTTTCCAGCGTGGTCACGGTCAGCGGCGAGGATTACTGCTACCTGCAAATCCATCATAAGGTCAACGGCTTGTATGACATTGAGAACCGAATTTACCGCTACCGTAACAACAATTTGGATACGGAATTATCGTTGACGGATGTGCAGGGATTTGAACGCGTCCCGTCTGTAGTACACACAAAGTCCGATAAACGTCAATTCGTTATTGACCGCCCCAACATTGCAAACAACTTTGATTACTCCATTCCGCTTGGAATATCTGTCTTTGCGAATGCCGTTGATGTGCTGATAGGGGTAGACAAGGCTTATAACTGTTATGCAAATGAGTTTGACAATGGCGCGCTGTTGCTAATGGTGAAGATGCCAGCAACGGATTATATAGACGGAGAGCCAACGGTTAATAGTGCAGACAACCGATTTTATCTATTGCCAGAGGATACGAAAGAGGGAAACGTTGTCGAGCCGATCAGCCCGCAGCTTCGAACAGCAGAATTGAATATAGGGGTACAGGATCAGCTTAATTTATTATCCAGCAAGTGCGGATTCGGAGAGAATCATTACAGGTTCGATCAAGGCAGCGTGGCTACCGCCACCCAAGTCGTCAGCGAGAATAGCACCCTGTTTCGCACCATTAAGAAACATGAGATCATTCTGGAGCAGGTGCTTGTGGAACTATGTCGAATCATCCTGCATTTGGGTAATACAGCAATGAGTGCAGGATTGAATGAGGACGTAGAAATATCCATAGACTTTGACGACAGTATTATCGAAGATAAGCAGTCAGACTTTGCACGAGACATGCAGCTTTTGAACGCCGGCATTATGAATGATTGGGAGTTTCGGGCTAAGTGGATGAACGAGGACGAGGAGACAGCCAAGAAGATGCTGCCGAAGATGGAGGATATGACGGATGAACCGCAGGAAGAAGTTGAATAATGAAATTTCCCATTACACCGGAATACCTGGAGGCTGCGCCGCAACCGATCATAGATGCGGTGCATGGGTTGGAGAATGATATCCTGCGGGAGATATGCAGCCGGTTCCGATTGACAGGCGAGCTAAATGAAGTAGCAGTCAATGATATCCGCATCCTGCGCTCTATTGGTTTGGATATGGATGATATAGAAAGGTGCATAGCGGAAAATACCAAAAGCACAATTCCGCAGGTTGAGGCAGCGCTTGACAGAGTAGTCGATATGAGCCGGAGATACTACGATAGCTTAGCGGATAAAGCAAGCATTACCATGCCAGCGCACCTTGTGTCCGCTGTGGATATTGCAATAATCAAGGCGCAGACGCTTGACGGATACCGCAATATCACCCGTTCGCTTGGCTTTGCAGTGCAGAGTGGAAGCGTGAGAACATTTCAGCCCATTGCAAAGGCATATCAGGCGGCGCTCGATAAAGCCGAGCTGAAAGTATATTCCGGTTCATTTACCGTGCAGCAGGCAATGGAAGACGCTGTTCGGGAGTTAGCGGACAGCGGCATAAGCATTGTAGATTATGCCAGCGGACACCGAGATCATGCGGATGTGGCCGCAAGGCGTGCAATTATGACAGGTCTGAATCAGGTTACCGCAAAATATTCGGAAGCGGCAGCGGAGGTATTGGAAACCGATCTGTATGAGGTCACAGCCCATCGAGGCGCGCGCGATAAAGGCGCTGGCTGGCAAAATCATAAAAGCTGGCAAGGCAAAGTTTACAGTACGCGCTCGGACAGCAAATACCCGAACATATACACAGTTTGTGGATTGGGCGCTGTCGATGGATTGGAGGGAGCTAATTGCAGACACCGAAAGTACGCCTTTCTGGAAGGTGTATCCGAGCGGGCATATACCGATAAGGAGCTTCAGGAAATTGACACGCCGCCTATCACCTATGAAGGACGGCGGTATACCGCATATGAAGCGACGCAGAAGCAGCGCGAGATCGAGCGCACGCTGCGCAAACTGGAGCGCCGAAGGATCGGCTACAATGCGGCTGGCATGGTAGAGCGGGAACAGGAAACCAAAGCCCGCATCACCCGCTTACAACGAAAATACAGGGCGTTCAGTAAGGCGGCAAAGCTGCCGGAACAATGGGAACGCGCTAAAATAATTGAATAAGTCAAACGCTGTGCGAACGCATGGCGCTTTTCTTATACCCATTTTGTCAGAGAAGACGTTAAAACCCAAACGACAGAGAAGTCGGGAAACCCAAAACAAGACAGAGAAGTCTTAAAAACCCAAAGGAGAATTGACATGGCAACGATTGACACCAGTACGATTGAGGGATTCGATGGCATGACCGCCGACGAAAAAGTAGCTGCACTTCTTGGCGTACAGATTCCCGATGCAGTAGATTTAAGCGGGTATGTCAAGAAAGACGTGTTTGACAGCAAAGCAAGTGAAGCCGCAACACTTGCGAAGCAGCTAAAAGCGAAAACAACCGAAGCGGATAACGCTACCGGTATGCTGACAACCACGCAAGCAGAACTTGAAGAACTGAGGCGCAGCTATTACGTCGCTTCAAAAGGTCTTTCCGGCGAAGAAGCGGAGTTTATCACATTCAAAGCCGGAAAGATGGTGGATGACAAGACCACCTTCGAGCAGGCTGTGGATGCACTGACAGCAGATCGCAAGAATCCCACTTTCGACTGGACTGCGCCTGTTGGCGGCAACGGAACAAAAGAACAAACGGAAAACAGCATGATGAACGCGCTCATTCGTGGAGCGCTGAAATGAAAGGAGACTTAGATTATGGCAGTAAGTGCAATTGACAGAACAAAATTGGGCGGGCTTATCCCTGAGCCTGTGACCCGCGAGATTATGCAGGGCGCGATTGCGGAGAGTGCCGTGCTTAGGATGGCTCGCCGTCTGCCTAACATGAGCAGCAAGACGCAGACCATCAATGTACTTGACGCATTGCCCACGGCGTACTTTGTGAACGGCGAGGCAACTGCAAGCGGTGCGGAAGAGAATGCTTTCAAGCAGACTACCACGATGGCGTGGAAAGATAAGAAAATCACGGCAGAGGAAATCGCTGTTATCGTACCTATCCCCGAAGCGGTGCTGGACGACAGTGCTTATGACATTTGGGGTGAGGTTCGACCGCGCCTGACCGAAGCATTTGGAAAGGTTATCGATGCCGCTATTCTGTTTGGTGTCAACAAGCCGACCTCTTGGCGTGATGGGCTTGTCCCATCCATCAGCACGGCGAGCAACGAAGTAACCGCGACCGCTAATATCTTCAAGGATATCATGGGAGAGGGCGGCGTGATCGCCAAGGTTGAAGAGGATGGATTCATCCCCAATGGCGCAATGGCAGCAATCAGTATGCGGGCGAAGCTCCGCGGCCTTGTGGATGCGAACGGACAGCCCATTTTCAAAACCGATATGCAGGGCAGCACCCGCTATGCGCTGGATGGAATGGACATGTACTTCCCCAACAACGGTGCGTTTGACGCAACCAAGTCCCTCATGATTGTCGGTGACTGGAACCAGCTTATCTATGCGATTCGGCAGGACATGACCTTCAAGATTTTTGACAGCGGTGTGATTCAGGACCCGTCCACCAAGGATATCACATATAACCTCATGCAGAACGACATGGTTGCGCTTCGTGCAGTTATGCGTCTCGGTTGGGAGGTTGCAAATCCCAAGAGTGCGTTTAACGCCAGCCTTTCCAATCCGTTCCCGTTTGCCAGCTACAAGGCGGGGGAATGATCGGGTCTGACACTCTAACCCTTTTCCCCGGCAGTCAGACCCTATTGGGGAAACAGGTTTCCGATATGGTGGGTAACGATCTGAAAGTTTATCAGAGCGGAGAAGTGGTCGGCACGTTCCATTATGTGACTGGCTTTACTGGATTTAGCAGCGAGCCGGAGGAGCAAGCCGGATATTACTTTCCGTTCCACCTCACCAAATCTGGAACCAAAATGACATTCAAGAAAAATGGGACACCCACAAAGCAGGATATCGTATTCGATCCAGACATCATATTCAGGGTGTCGCGGAATGACACGTTTGAAGTGATCGTAGACGATAGCAGCGTGGTAACGTTCAATTTTAAGCAGGCATATTTTGAGACGCAGACCAAATCAAAGAGCCGTGCAAGAAAGTGAGGGCGCGTAATGGTTTACGCAGACTATGATTATTACAAAACAGCATATCTGGGAACAGACATCACAGAAAGTGATTTCCCTCGCCTTGCGCTGCGTGCAAGCTCCTTTTTGGATTACTACACGCAGGGACGGGCGGGGGAAAACCCCAGCCTTGATGCGTTGAAAATGGCCTGCTGCGCTGTTGCGGAACAATGCCGCGTGATCGATGCGTACCAATCTCGTTCTATTGAAGAACAGGAAAAGCAAAGCGAAAGCGTAGGCTCGTGGTCTGTAAGCTATCGTGGCGGTGCGGAGGCATCGCAGGAATCCCAAACACAATTGAAAAGCGCTGCAGCACAGTACCTTGCAAGAACGGGCATGTTGTACAGGGGACGGAGGTGTGGGACATGCGATTACCCCACACTGTGACCCTGTTCCAGCCGTCCGGCCGGACAGTCCTTTCCGGTGTCCTGCTGGAATCTACGCGCGGCACATCCGTTTCCAAAACGGCGATGAACAGTGCGGATACAGTGACGTTGCATATCCCGTTTTCCGTTGCGCCGGATTTGCGGCTCGACCCTGAAACGGATTACTTCGCCTATGGCGACGTTCCGGACGAGGGGAGCTATCAGGCGAACAGGGAGAAGCATGAGGTGTACCGCGTGACTTCGGTTGCGCGGTATGACTATGGCTCGCCGCAGATGCAGCATTGGGAGGTGGGTGGTAAATGATACGGTATTCTCTTGCTATCGATATTCCGGATGATGTGCTGGATGGACGGATAAAAAAAGCGAATGCCTGGTTGCAAGAAGAAATTATTAAAGACACCGACCAATTTGTGCCTGCGCTCACTGGAGCCTTATCAACCAATGTCCATCGTGACGGGAATGCAATTGTATATGCAATGCCATATGCGCGCTATTTGTATTATGGGAAGCTGATGATAGACCCTGAAACGGGAAGTAGCTATGCCAGAAAAGGCTCAAGGAAAGCACTGACAGATAAGAACTTAATATTTAATAAGTCAATGCATCCACAAGCGACCTCACACTGGTTTGAAGTAAGCAAAGCCGTGAACGAAGAGAAGTGGGAGCAGGGGGTGAAGAAAATCCTTGCCGACAAGTAAAAAGATAAGCTATGTGACGGCACGCGAACAGGAGAGCATATCGCGCGCCGTTCTTTCATGGCTGAAAAAGCATAGCCCTGCTATCGAATTTGAATATCTCCCGCCGGAAAGGTCAGGGATGAGCTTGACGACCATCCAGGGGGCGTATAAGACAGCACAGTACATCGATGGAAGCTATGAGGCACAGTACCAATTCGGGATACTGTACAGGTCCCTGCCCGCAGATAGCGAAGAACGGTTAGACGCGGAAAGCGAGTTGAATAAACTTGGCGAATGGGCCGAAGAGAATTGGCCGGACTTGGACGATGGGAAAACCGTCACCACCGTGCAGCGCACATCTTCCGCGAGCCTGCTTATAAGGCATGATGATAACGTAGAAGATTATCAAATCTTAATGACAATGGAATATGAAGTAGGAGGTTAATATGGCAGTAACAGAAAAAATTAAAAGACCGCTGATTGCACATTTTCTTGATGTTGGAGAGACGTTTGGAGAATATTCGGCGGCAACATGGGCGCGCCTTGGCAAAAACGTTACCGAGGCATCAACCGACTATGGCGCGCAGACCGAAACTGAGCAGGACATTATCTCGGAATCGGCCACAACGGAAATTACCGGATACCAGCCCACCATGAGCGTATCCCAGCAGTGTACGAAGGGCGACGAGGTGTTTGAGTATGTGAACCAGAAGCGGAGAAGCCGTGCCACTCTCGGAAGTTCGCATTCCTGGCTGCTCAATATTGATATGTGGGATTCTACAGGAGAAAGCCCTAATATCACATACAAGGCAGAAGTACAGGAGGTTTCCGTACAGGTCGATACCTATGGCGGCGCGGGCGGTGAGACACCGACGCTGGAGTTTACGCTCAACTATGTAGGCGACCCGATCCCAGGGACGGTAAAAATTACGTCTGGCAAACCGACATTTACGGCTGATGGAGTAGGGGTGTAATAAATGGACAGTATCAGAATTAATAATGGCGTTAAGGTGATCGAGGTAAACGACGCAGGCGATACGATCCGCCTGCCGCTGTCTGACGACAGCTTTGTAAAAGGATTTTATGGTCTTTTGAACGATATCAAAACGCAGGCAGAGGCGATTTCAGCTAAGAAAGCCGATATTGCAGAAACAATTGACGACGTTGTAAAGTTTGATGAGGAAGTACGCGATAAGACGGATGCGCTGATCGGGGAAGATACCTGTAAAAAGGTGTTTGGTGATGTTCTCCCGTCCTCTGATATGTTCATTGAACTGTTTACCAAACTGCTGCCGTTTATTGAGGAGCATACCAACAAGCGTGTCGCCAATATGAACAAGTACAGTGCGGAGCGTGTCGGCAGTGTATAACATGCTGCTTGACCGGCTTCCAGAGGATTATGAGGGATATCTGATCCGGACGGATTACCGTATCGGCATCCAGATATCCCTCGTTCTGGATGATCCCAATCTATCAGAAGAAGATCGGATATGGGTTGCGTTGTGCCTCCTCTATGGGAAAAGCATGCCTCCGCTTGAAACTGCGCTTGCCGGCATGACATGGTTCATGCGCTGCGGAGAGGAAAAGGAGATGGAAAGCGGCGGCAAGCGCCTTATGTGGTTCGATTTTGACGCAGCGCGGCTGTATTCGTCGTTCCGACAAACGTTTGGAATCGAATTGCATAAAACCAAACTGCACTGGTTTGAGTTTGTGGCGTTGATGGAAAGCCTTGATGAAAGCAGCGCGCTATCGCATGCCATACAGATACGGGGTACTGATACCAGCAAAATGAAGGGCAAGCAAAAGCATGATTACGAACGATTGAAGCGGAATCTGACCCCCGCGCCAGCGCTTTCCGATGAAGAAAAAGAGGCGGTAGAGGCGTTTTGGGCGCAGTTTGATGGGTAAATATCATAAGAATCAACAGAAAGGATTGATCGAAATGCTGAAAAGCATCTATGTGTTTGAGAGTAATGGTCAATTCAAAATAGGTGTGTCCAAGAATGTGATTGCCAGATTAAAGTCTATTAAAACCGGCAATCCGAATGTTCGGGTTATCTTTGCAAGTGAAGCAATGGCAAACGCATATGCTATCGAGAGCATGCTCCACGCACATTTTGCAGATTACCGTGTGAATGGAGAATGGTTTTTCATACCACCACAAGTCAACATTGTAGAAACGGTGAAAAGATTTGTAGAAGAATACAGCGTGGGTGAACAACCTTCACACATAGGAACGGATAAGCTACAAGAATTGATGGAATATATTTTTGAACCAACCAAAAATGAGATTGCTGCGCTGGAAAATGAAATTGCGAAAATCAATACCGAAAATGAGGCTTTGATGGAGCAATTACGTTCATATGGCTGGTCTGACTTTGACATTCAAAAGCTCGTTGACGGAGCGAATCAAAGCATTCTTTCTTGATATACATAAACGGCCTTGTGGATTGCGGCTGGGAATATGACCAGATCAAAACGTTTATCGAACAAAATAACATTCGCCGATTGGCGGCGTAAACCACCTTGTTTCTTGCAGGGTGGTTTTCATTTGCAAAAAACCTCATAAATTGACACTGGACATCGCGCTATGATATAATAAAAAAGCCCCCATAAGGGGGCGGGCGCAGTCGTGCCAGCGGTAGGCGGTTAAGTCTTGCCCCTGAAAGGGGGCGGTTGTATGGAATATCTCGTAATACTTGTTATTATACTTGTACTTATCGAGCGTATTTTAGACAATAAAAAGAAGTAGCCGCCCTCACGTCCAAATGAAGCGGCTACTTTAGCTGAACCATTGGGGCTAACCGTCTACCGACTGCGCCCTTTGTATCTATATTATAGCATGCGTGCGGCCAATGTCAAGGCAGAAACAACTCAACACATAGACCACCTTACACATCGTAGGGTGGTTTTCTTATACCCATTTTTAAAGGAAAGGGGTGATTGAATGGCAAATGCAGACGGCTCCATCAGAATAGAAGCTACCGTAAGCGACGAACAGGCTAAAAAGCAGATCGCCCAAATGTCAAAGGACATTGAGAAGCAGACTGCCGCCGTAGAGCGTCAGGCCGAGAAAGTCAAGAAGCTTGCCGCGCAATGGGAAAAAGTGTCCTCTGGCGGCGCGCGCGGGCTGAAAATGAAGACTGATTTGGAAGCGACGGAAGCCGAGGCAAAAAAGCTGGCGCAGCAGCTTGAAGAGGTAAACGCAAAAGCATATTCTGCGCAGGCCGAATATAGCGAAAAGCTCAAACAGGCTGCCGTGGGCGCGATCCCACAGGAAGAGTTTTCTGAATCCGCGCAAAGGTTGAATGCCCTTACCGCAGAATCGGACCGTCTCGCCGAGGGCTTGAGAAAAGCGGATGAAAAAGCCGCGCAGCTTCGTCAAACGCTGGCAGAAACGGTTGAGAGCGCACGGAACAGCACGGTTGGGCAGAATCTTGAGAGTAATTTGTCCAATGAGCAGGTCAAGCTTGAGAACATGCGCGCGGGGCTGCAACAGTCAAAAGCTGAATTTTCCGACTTCTCGAATACGGTAAATGAGAAAATCAGGCAGAACAACAGTGTTATAGGCAAGCTGAAAGCTGCCCTTGCCAACACTTTCGGGAGCCTGAAAAAGAATCTCGGCAGCGGCATCGGGGCGGCGGCTGATAAGGCGAAAAACAAAATCAGTTCATTCGGGAAATCCAGCGCCAAAGCGCTCGATAAGACCGGAAAAAAGGCAAGTGCCGTTGCAGTCCGTCTCCGCAGCATTGTTGCGGGCGCGTTGTTTTTCAATATTATATCGAGGGCGCTGACTGCCTTAACCGAGGATTTGGGAAAGGCGCTGCTTGCAAATAAGGATTTCGCAAAATCATTCGGCCAGATCAAGAGCAATCTGCTGACGGCGTTTCAGCCGATCTATGACACTATCCTGCCATGGCTCAATATGCTGATGAAAGCCTTGGCGCAGGTCACGGCGCAGATGGCGCAGTTTGTTGCGTCTGTATTTGGCACTACCGCACAAAAGGCGCAGGAGAATGCGGATGCCCTGCATCAGCAGGCGCAGGCGACGGAAGAGACGACGCAGGCGACAAAGGATGCGGAAAAAGCCCTTGCCAGCTTCGACACCATTCAAAAGCTCGGCAATGGCACGGAGAAGCAGGAGCAGCCGAAGCCAGGCGAACCGCAATTTGATACGGATTATTCACAAATCCCCATGCCGCAATGGTTGACCGACTTCTGGAAAGTGTTTCAGGATTCGTGGGCGCAATATGGGCAGGCGACTATTGATTCAGCGAAAGACGCGCTGGAAGCCCTGAAAGGCATGGTTTCTGCAATAGGCCAATCGTTCATGAGTATTTGGACGAATGGCACGGGCGTAGAAACGTTGAATAACCTGCAATTACTACTTCAAACCATCCTTGGCATCGTAGGCGCTATTGCAAATGCCTTTAGGGCGGCGTGGGAGCAGAACAACGTCGGAGAACAACTGCTGCAAACCCTGATGAACCTGCTCAATACCATAATCCAGATCATAGCATCCATTGGTCAGGCGTTCCTCGCCGCGTGGGAAAACGGTAATGCCGGACAGGCTATGTTGAGCGCGATCATGACGATGGTGCAGCAGATAGCCAGCTTTGCAAATTCCATAGGGCAGGCGTTCCTGATAGCGTGGAATGAAGCAGGATTGGGGCAATCCATTTTCTCGCATATTCTTTCCATCGTGCAAAATACCGCTACGGCTATCGGCAATATAGCGGAACAGCTTCAAATTGCATGGGAGGCCAACAACAACGGCGTTCAGATATGGGAAGCGATTCTTGGAATTATCGATAGCATTGTCGGTACAATTGACCGTATCGTGCAAGCGACTGCGGCTTGGGCGGCAAGCATCAACTTTGAGCCGCTTCTTTCCGCTGTTGCGTCTACCTTGACTTCGCTCAAGGGCGCAGTAGATGCGATAGGCATAGCGGTTCAATCGATATGGCAAAGCAAAGTGCTGCCTTTCCTGACATGGGTGATCCAGACTGCACTTCCTGCATTGCTCGATCTTTTAACAAACCTGTTTAATTACTTGGCAGAGAATCCAGAAGTAATACAAACACTAATCGAATTGGTCGTGGCATTTGTTGCTGCGTGGAAAATTGCAGGAATCATCTCCGGAATAGCTAAGTTGGTTGCATCGCTTAATCCGATGGCAGTTGTACTGGCTACGATTTTAGGTCTTGTAATATCTGTTACAGCAGCATGGGGAAACATGACAACTTTAGAAAAGGTGACAACAGTCATATATGGTGTTGTGGCAGCAGTAGCAGCGTTGGCTGTTGCACTTGGGGCAATCACTGGACCCGCAGGCGCGCTCTTAGCCGCTGCATCAATTGCAACGGGAATTGCAATGGTTATCCACAATATCAATAGCGCAAATAAAAGAGCTGCAACCGGCGCCTCTGTCAGCGGTAGGAGCATAGGCGGGTATGCGATGTCCGCATACTCTCTTGATAATCTCCCCCATCTCGCATCCGGCGCGGTAATCAGCCCGAATAATGAGTTCCTTGCCGTTCTGGGCGACCAAAAAGCAGGAACAAATATTGAAGCGCCGCTTTCAACGATCAAACAGGCGGTTGCCGAAGTTCTGGCAGAGCGCGGTGGAGCGAACGGAAGCGCGCCTATCAATCTGTACATTGATGGTCAGAAATTCGCGCGCATTACCGGAAACTATAATTCATCCGAAACGCGCCGCAGAGGGATGAATCTTGTGACAGGGGGTGCGCTATGATCTTGACGGTTGACGATGTGGAGTATGACGTACTCGTTCCCGCCGGTGGCGTAAAGCGCAGCTTTCAGGTTATGGATGGCGAGAACGCGGGGCGGGTAATGTCCGGCAGAATGACGCGAGATATTAAAGGTACATTCTATAACTATGAATTGCAGATATACCCCAAGATTGGCCACTATTCAGACTATGACAGTCTGTATGAAGTGCTTTCTGCTCCGGTTGACAGCCATATGGCCGTTTTACCATATGGTCAGGGCATGTCTACATTTGAAATGTATGTAACAACCGGACAGGATACGCTTGCACGCAAGAACGCAAGCGGAACCTACTGGACAGGGCTTTCTGTCCAGTTTATCGCTATGGAACCGCAGAGGACATGAATATGGGAAACAGAATCGAATACTTGGATAAAGCCTTTGAGGGGACTGAAATAAAAAGCGGCAATCCTTACTACGCGCGGTCGCTTTTGTCGAGTTCTCTTGAGATCGACACGTTCAGTTTTGAGGTAATAAGCGACGATACGACGCTGACACAATTTCAAAGGAATACCCCATTGACGTATTTTCACGATGATACGCAAATGGGGACTTTTTATGTCCAAAAGATATCCAGAGAGAATATCAACACTTACCGCTTTGACTGCACCTCCACCGTCGGCCTTTTAGACGAATCCTATCACAATGGAGGCATCTATACCGGCCAGACGGTAGATGAGGTGGTTACGGATATTTGCAGTCCGTATCTCGTTATTGTAAAGAACAATATCAAGAGTATCAAGCTGTATGGCTGGCTCCCCATCGCCACAAAGCGCGAGAACCTGACGCAAGTCCTGTTTGCGATCGGCGCAACGCTCAAGGTGGATTATAACGGGGTAATCCGCATAGAGGGGTTATGGGATTCGCAGTCGGCAGAAATCGATGCAGACCATATGTACAGCGGCGGCTCGGTCGAATACGCAACGCCCGTGACGCAGGTTATCGTAACCGAGCATGCTTATAACCAGACCGCGACGGAAACAGTAGACCTGTTTGAGGGTACCGCATCGGCTGGCGATAAGATCACATTTGACGAGCCGTGTTATGACCTTGTTGCAGACGGATTCAGGATTACGGAATCCGGTGCAAATTACGCGATTGTAACTGCGGGTAGTGGGAAGCTGACGGGCAAGAAGTATGTGCATACCACAAGACAGGTGATCAAGGATATCGCACCGAAAACGCGGGACCTGATAGACCAGTCGGACAGCGTGGTAAAGGTTGAGAGCGCGACGCTTGTTTCGCTTGCCAACTCAAACGCCGTTGCCGACCGCCTTGTAAACTACTATTCCTGCAACGAGCGCATTGTAAGCGATGTGCTGGTGCAAAGCGAATCCCCAGGCGATGTGGTGAGCATTGTACATCCATATGGCGGTACGGTAGAGGGCTGCATTGAATCCTCGGATATCACAATGTCGAAAAAGCTGAAATCAAACGAGACAGTCCTTGTCGGGTACAAGCCGCAGAACATTGGGGATGTGGAGTATTACGACAAATCGGAGATATTGACTGCCTCGGGTAACTGGACTGTGCCGGACAATGTGACAAGTGTCAGGGCTGTGTTGATCAGCGGTGGACAGGGTGGATTAACGGGAGAAAAAGGCGAAGATGGCAAACAGAGTAACCAGGGAGGCACAGGCGGTGCTGGAGGAAAAGGCGGAGAGGGAGGAAATGGCGGGAGAATCCTTCAATCGACTTTAAATGTGAATCCAGGCGACACCTTTGCGATTACCATAGGAATCGGAGGCGCTGCGGGAGTAAACGGAACGGATACAACATTCGGCTCCTTGTCTACTGCAAGCGGAGCCTCATCGCCCAATGGATTTACAGATCCTTTCACAGAAGTGACCTATGCAGCCAAAGGGAAAAACGGAATGGAAGGTGGTAAAGGCGGCGATGGAACAAAAAGCGAAACAGCTACGCGAGCCTCTAATGGTGCAGATGTATTAAGCTTCATTGGTGGGCAAGGTGGTAATTACGAATACAAAAAGCGGGAAAGTGGAACACACGCAGGGAAGAGCGGCTATGCAGGCGGCGGCGGTGGTGGCGGCGCTGCAAACGGTGGAAACGGAGAAGATGGTAATGATGGCATGGTAGATTGGGTGGATAGTATTACCGGCTATGGCCCAGGATACCACTGTATTGGTGGAGCAGGCGGCGACGGAGGCGCGGCAAATATACCGCCAGAAAAGGAATCAGTGCCCGGGCAAGGCGGGATTGGTGGAGCCGGTGGCGGTGGCGGCGGTGGCGGCGGTTATCCGCGCGGTACAGTTCCATCGGCAGACTGGGTTGGAACTGGTGGCAGCGGCGGTTCCGGAGGCCCAGGAGGTGCGGCTGGCGACGGCTGCGTTATCCTGTATTATTCCCAACCCAAGGAGGGCAGCTTGGGCGGTGCGTTCAGAGACAAAAACAATAAGCTGTTTTTGGACAAATTCGGCCGTCAACTGGTGGTGTGAGGTGAGAATATGTCATATTACACAAGCAAATACAGCGGCGAAGATATAGACACGCTGCTGGATAAGATCGCTGCGTCAAATGTATCACTGGCCGCAGCCAATGTCTCACTGTCCGAAAAGGTGCAGCAGCTTGAAACCCGCATTGCGGCGTTGGAGGGAGAGGCTACAGTGTGAATTATCCTGAAATTACTTTCGATAACTGGACGCTCTCCGCGTCATGTGACGTAATTGCACGGCAGTATGATAATAACTCCCGCGCCCTCTATGTTGTCGGTGAATTGCCGGAGGGATACGAGTGGGACATGCTGGTGTCCGTAGGGGACAACCTCAATATCATACGCCTGTCGCCAATGGATGAGGGCATTGGTGCTGTCCTGACAGACGACCAGCTTGCATTCGGCAACGTGGCTTACACCATGCAGCTTAGAGGGACACAAGGGGATGTTGTCCGGCACACGAACAAGATTTATCCATACATACCGGACAGCCTTTCAGGGGATGCACAGTGGCCGACGATTCCGTCTGAGTTCTCCGACTATGAAAAGCGGCTGGAAGAACTGAATGACCATCCCCCGATGCCGGGCGACAATGGATTTTGGCTGATCTGGAACACGGACACACATGAATACGAAGAATCCGACGTTCCGCTTCCGAGTGGTACAGGATCGGGAAATGTATCGTCCAAAGAAATCAACGTGATAAAGGTATTAGACCTTGCGGAATATGAGGAGCTTCCTGAAAAGGACGCAAGGACGCTGTACCTGATCAGGGGGTGAGGGGATGATAAGTGTCGGTGCTGATGCAATATCCCAATTGTTTATAAAGGATATGGGGATAAAAACCGCAGCAATTGGAAACGAAATCATTTATACCCGCCAGGGAGGATACTTTTACCTCGAGCTGAATGCGGATGAAAAGGAGAATGAATAAATGGCAAGTTATTTTAACTTAACCCTTGATACCACGGCTCCGTCTGGCCTGACGTTAAGTATTAATGACGGAGCGCTGTACGCAACCAGTACGGCGGTCAAGCTGACGATCGGCTTATCGGATGAAGTAACCACCGGCTACCAGATGAAGATTTGGGGCATTGACGGTGTGGATGGAGAAGCGTCGGCAAGCTGGGAAACCTTTGCAAAGACAAAGAGCGTCAACCTGACAGGCGGAGACGGTTTGAAAACCGTACATATCAAGGTGCGCGACGATGTAGGCAATGAAACCGAAGAAGTATCGGACGATATTACGCTGAATACTGCGGTTCCGGTTGTGACGATTACCGGTCCCGACAAAACGAAGATTTCCAAGGTTGAGGGCTTCAACAAGTCCAAGATCACCTTTACCTGTGATGTTGACTTCGCGGAATACAAGGTATGCGTTGTTCCGCAGACCAGTTCCACGCAGGATGCAGGTACGGTCATTCCCACGACTGCCGGTTCCATTAACACGAGCGGTTCCGAGGGCAGCTATCCTAAGACTACGCCCATCGAAGTCACTATTACCGGCACCGATCTTGAGACTGCATCCTCTGGCGACAGCGTGAAGATCGTCAAGGTGTTTGTTAAGACCGCCGCAGGCATTTGGAGTGTGGCCTGATGGCAGCGCCCCATTTGACATTCTCCATTACGGGGGAAAAGATTTCGGCGGTTTCGGGGTTTGACAAAGTAATTGTGGCTTTCCAGTCGGATATAGCCTATCAGGCTTTTGAGTGCCGCGCTACGAAAGTAGACGAAGCTTGGGGCAGAGGGAAAGGGGCGCTGATCGCGTCCTTTTCCCAGACCCCAGCTAATACGCAGCGGCAGTTTGATGTTTACGACGATTTCCTGCTGAAAGGCGATGGGGAATACCGGATTTCGCTTTATGCCCAAGGCGAGGACGGAAGCTGGAACGATAATTACTATTACATCCCGCAGGACAGTTCAATGTATATCTGCGCGGATGGGAAACCGTATCTTTGCATGAGGGAGTGATAACATGCCAACGACCGAAGGATATAACGGGACATTTACAGGACCACAGATCGATGAAGCGATCGCCAAAACAAAAAATACAATAACCGCATCAAACGGCGGCGAGCTGGACATGGCAGAAAGCCTTGGGGATGGTCCATATGTGATTGAGTTTACCGAAGAAACCTCGTCCGGCGGCTCGGGCGGCATGACGGAGGAGGAAGCGGACGCAAGGTACCTCAAGCTCGCGGGCGGTACAATGACGGGCGCGGTCGATATGGGTGGCAACGCTGTGACCAATCTGCCCGCGCCGGTAAATGACGGCGACGCGGCGAGGAAGGCTGATGTAGAAAACATACTGGGAAGCGTGTCAGTGCCGTCCGGCGTAATTGTAATGTGGAGCGGTGCGGCGGACAGTGTGCCGTCCGGCTGGGCCTTGTGTGACGGCACGAGCGGCACGCCTGATTTGCGCGGCCGGTTTGTCATCGGCGCGGGCGGCAGCTATGAGGTGGGCGATACCGGCGGCGTGGAAAAGGTCACATTGACTACAGCGCAGATGCCGAGCCATACGCATGGAATAATGCAGGCTACACAAACGGGAAGTCGAACTGGAGAAGGATTCGATTATAAAAGGGCATATTATGATTCTCCAGTTTACGAAAATACAACCGCCACAGGTTCGGGGCAAGCCCACGAAAACCGCCCGCCTTATTATGCATTGTGCTATATCATGAAACTGTGAGGAGGGGATAACTTGGCAATCAAAGTAAACGGCAAGCTGGTCGCCGGACTTGGCAAAAGTGCGTATGAGCAGGCGCGGGAGGGCGGCTATACCGGAACAGAGGAAGAGTTCATTTCCGCGTTGGCGAATATCGGCAGCAATCCAACAGCAGAGGGCTTGCCGGTGAATGACGTTCGCACCGGCACCGTGCGGGATGGCCAGAGTATCGCAGCGGGGGATGTGGTGAATGTTCAGGACGGAGAGGTCTACCGTGATGTTGTGGCGCAGAAGAATGTGGAGAACCGATTAAACACGGTTGTTATGACCGGTTCTGACCTATTCAAACTGAATGAAAGCTATAGTATTTTGATTGGCAATAGTTCAAGTAATCCTGCGGCATACCTGATAGACAACACAACAGGAAAGAGTATTTATGGTGTAAGTGCCTATTCATCTGCGGTTTTATCTGTTTCAGGCGCGCGGCTGGATGATTCGCATTTTGTGGTGCAGGCGCTAACACAAACGACCTTGTTTGCTAAAATAGGCACAGTAAATGGAACATCGATTTCGTTTGGAGAACAAACCAATATAATCTCTGCGGTTACTGGAAGCGCGCCGGTTGTTGCATTGGAGGCGGATCGCATAATGTCGATTTTTACATCCAGCAGCAAGTTGGGCATCGGAATATCGCTGGTGAACGGAACTACAATCACACAAAAACAGACTTATTATCTTCCTGGTAATGTTAACGCTGGCCACATCTCCGCAACCCGCATCCCCGACGACGACAGCGGAAACAAGCGCGTCTGCATTTGCTTTTCCGATACTGGCGACGGCAACAAGGGCAAGGCTGTTATTGTGACGATTGACAGCTCCAATGCGGTGACGTTTGGCGAGGTTGCGACGATTATAAATTCAACAGCGCATCATGTTCAGTGCACATACTCTAACGGGGTAATCTATGCTTTGTCTCAAACCACCCTATATGTATTTAATGAAGCCCTATCTGTTCTGGGTAATGCCGGCCTTTATGGTAGCGGCACAAGCGGTGCTGATACAGCATTGATTGGATTGCCGACCGGTGTTGTTGCAGTAAACGGTTCAACAAATTATAATGCTGTTTTTGCAACATGGAACGGAACATCAATCGAGCACGGAAGTCCATATAAGTTTAATATTGGAAACCCATCAAACTATGTCTCTGGAACACGAATTTCAGACAATGAAATTCTACTCGCTTATGCCGATACAGGCAACTCCAACTACGGCACCACCACCATCCTTGAAATCTCCGGCGACCAGATCGCAGGTTCGTTCCTGAACAACTCCAAAGACGCAATAGCCCTTGAATCCGGTGAGGGTGGCGAAACCATCAAACTCGGTTTTGGTGGGTACTGCGCATGTGAGGGCGTAACCGCAGGTCAGACGATCGATTCAGAGGGCATAACGGCGTATAGCCCGCTGGATGGGTGGCTGGAAATCAAAGACCCGTGGGCAAAGGGGTATGTTACGGGAGAGTATACGGGAAATAACGCTGCTGTTTTCAATATTGATTTAGGGTTTAAGCCTGTGGCAATTGTAATAGCTGATGTAAGTTATAATTTCACAATCTCTATGGTTTGCTTTCGGGGATGTTCAAAAATCAATTATATATATAAAGGTACATTAAAATCGGCTGGTATTATCTGGAATAATGCTGGTGTTTCATTGTCAGATGCTGCTGATATTAATCTCAATAATTACAAGTATCGCTATATCGCATGGAGGTGACCATATGCTCATTATCAACACGGAAACCAGACAGATGCGTACCCTCCACTACGGACAAGCACCGGACGGGTGGATTCCGGTCCCTGTCAGCCTTGAACCCTGCGCGCGTGCCTACTGCCCGTACTGCAAACTGGTGATCGAGGACGGCGCGCTGGTGGATATTACGCCGACCGCCCGACCTCCTGAACCGGAGCCGGAACCGACGCAGGAAGAACAGCTCCGCGCGGACGTGAATTTTATCGCGGCTATGACGGGGGTGGAGCTATGACAGTATTTGAAATGGCGCGGCATTATTACCCCAAGCTGTGGGACATTGGCCGGATAGACCAGCTTTACACGGCGGGGAAGCTCTCGAATGAAGAGTACGAACAGATTACGGGTAAGCAGTACGGGACGGGAAAATGGGAGGTATAACGTGGCTACTGAAACAACAAATCTGCACACTGAAAACAACTACATCCGCAAGTTTACGGGTGTGGACAGGTTCCATAACGCGGGATACTTTGGGGAGCGCGTCACGGCGGCTACCGGAGAGAACTGGAGCATCAAAAACTATGATCCGGATGATCTGGTCCTTATCCCGTTTGGGGATGGGTACGGCTGGGGTAATTTCTCGGGCGGACATGGCAGCAAGACAGCGGCAACATTCTTTCAGGCTGCGCCCAAGGCACGGTTAGTCCAGCTTTCCAAAATCAGCAGGGCGAGGACAGGGAAAGACTGCTACTGCGGATTAGAGGATGATTGCCTGCCATATATCGAAGAATACGGCATTACCTCTGTGTTCTGCTCGTTTGACATGATCTGCGACAAATACCTTGCCCAGAAATACCAGACGGTGATCGATGGGCTTGGGACATTTAACATGTTTGTCGCGGCGGGTAATGAATATTCCACGGATTATGTGGAACTGGCGCGGTGCGATGCCGTGACGACCGTTGGAGCGTATTACATCCAGAATAACAAAGCCATTCCGGAGGACTTTTCCTCTACGACGGAATATCTCGATTTTTCCGCGCCGGACAGTCAGGTTGTGAAATTCGCAAAAGAAACCGGCGTGACTACATATGGCAAACAGACCGGAACGTCTTTCGCGGCTCCATGGCTCTGCGGTATGGCGTGCCTGGTCAATGACTTTTTTATCGACAAAACAGGAAAGCCGCTGACCCACGAGGCAATGATGCGCTTTTTCAGGGATCATTGTGTGGATATTGGAGCGGAGGGCTTCGACAGCAAAACCGGACACGGTATGGTTATCCTGCCGGAGCCGTCAGAGATCAACGTCTGGAAGTACCAGACGAAAGAGGGGGGTGAGACGATGTATAAGGACGAAAATCAGATTTCCGAATGGGCAAAGGAAAATGTTAAGTATTGTAACGAGTACGGCATTATGGAAGGGGATGCAGACGGGAAGTTCCGGCCGCAGGATTTTGTTACGCGCGAAGAGCTGGCCTGCACACTGGCGCGTATTCACAAGAGCATTCAATGAGAGGGGGGACGGGGTATAGCGCCCCACTTGCCTATGGAAAACCAATGCACAAACAATCCGCACGAGTGCATCACGCTTGCCCGCGTGGAAGCGCTGGAAAAGCGGATGGACAGGGCGAGCGACACGCACAAGGAGTTCTTTGACCGTATCCGCGCATTGGAGCAGGACAGCGCGGTACAGGAGGAACGGTATAACACCATTATTGAGAAACTGGACAGCCTGACCGCTACCGTCGCGGAGGTTACAAGCAAGCCTGCAAGACGGTGGGAAAGCATTGTGGACAAGTCGGTATGGGCAGTGCTGGCGGCAGTAATCGCATTCCTGCTTGCAAGAATTGGACTTTGAAAGGATCGTACTTATGGAAAGTTTGGGATTTACGGCGATTCCGGCAATCACGGTAATTTGCTATCTGATCGCACAGATCGTAAAGGCTACGGCGCTTGACAACAAGTGGCTGCCGATCATCTGCGGCATTTCTGGCGCGGTGCTGGGAATTGCAGCGATGCGGATTATGCCGGAGTATGGCGCAAACGACCCGCTGACGGCAATTGCAATCGGCATTGTGTCCGGCCTTGCGGCGACGGGTGTAAACCAGATTGTCAAACAGCTCGGACAGAAATAAAAAAGCCGCCTAAAGGCGGCAAATTGACACAGGGCGGCGTGCGATGGTATAATATGTCGGGCGCTGTCGTTCCCAGCGGCGGGCGGTTGACCACTCCTTGAGAAAGGGGTGGTGCATATGGGCTTGAGATTCGCAAGGATTTCAATATGTGCAGCAATCTTGTTACACATTTTTGTTACATATGCAAAGTAGCCGCCCCTACGACCAAATAGATGCGGCTACTTTGTAGTTAACTCTTAGGGTCAGCCGTCTGCCGACAGCGCCCCTTTGTATCTATATTATACCATGCGCTCCGCCAAAGTCAAGGCGGGGCATTCTGCTTGCCCCAGAGAGGAGCATTTATGAAGATATTACTCATTGCGGGCCACGGCGGCACTCCGTACGACCCGGGTGCGGTGGGGAACGGCTATACGGAAGCCGTGGAGACCCGCCGCATGGCAAACGCAGTTGCGCCGCTGCTGCGGACGTATGGCTTTGAGGCAGAACTGTATGACCAGTCCGAGGATGCGTACAAGATAGTGACGCAGGGCGGTTCGCTGCCGCTCTCAGGCGTGTCCTATGTGCTTGAGTTCCACCTGAACGCAGCAGCAAACGATGCAGCAGGCAATGGCGTGACGACGGGGAGCGAAATCTGGGTACACACGAACGAGCAAGGCGTGACCGTCGAGCAGGCGATCCTGCGACGGATCGCGGCGCTGGGCTTCAAAAACCGCGGGGTCAAACGATCCAGCAGCCTTGCTGTGCTCAAGCATGTATTCAAGCGCGGTATATCCCATGCACTGATCGAGACCTGCTTTATTGACGACAGGGACGACATGGAACTGTACGGCCGGGAGTTTGACGCCATCGCCCGCGCGATCGCGGATGGCGTGGCAGAGGGCTTCGGAAAAGCGGTAACAGATACGGTAAAGGAGGATGACGAGATGGTCGAACAGAAGCGCATCCATATCGACGGCAAAGACTACTCCTGCGAGGTGATCGAGAAGGAGGGCCATAACTATGTGAAGCTGGCCAGCCTGACGCAGGCGGGTTACAATGTGACCTATGATGCCGAAACGAAAAAACCTGGCATAGCTGCGCCGCAGACGCGCGCGGAGGTGCCGGATGGGGACAGCGCAGTGCAGGCCGCCATCGACAAGGTGCAGGCCGTCTGTGGGCTGGAGGAGCAGACCATGGCCTATCTGCGCCGGTATCAGTATGGCGACGACCTGCTGCGCAAGCTGGCGGATGCGATGAACTGAACGCCCGGAAAGAGACAGCAAAAAGCCCTGCGTTAGGCAGGGCTTTTTGCGTGGGAAAATTTTTCTCCAAAAGGGATTGACAACTGTTGCTGCCTGTGTATAATATGAAGTATACTTCACATGAAGTGCACTTCATGTGAAGCGCCTTTCACGGGAAAGGAGGCCGAAGGGATTTGAAAAACAAGGTCAGGGAGCTGCGAACCGCAGCCGGGCTGACGCAGCAGCAGCTGGCCGAGCGGGTGCATGTGTCCTCGCGCACTGTCATTTCCCTGGAAAAGGGGCAGTACAATCCCTCGCTGCTGCTGGCCTACCGGATCGCCGAGCTGTTCGGTACGACGATAGAGGATTTATATTGCCTCGCGGAAAACAAGGCGGAGGAGGATAAGAAGTATGAAGATCTATAATAAAAAGAACTTCCGGTACGGGCTGGGCA
>ERZ826396.737-NODE-737-length-44949-cov-8.194503_pt1 | contig 44949 bp, 44 predicted proteins | sample MGYA00519926_ERZ826396 | MGnify/ENA primary metagenome ERZ826396 (study PRJEB31778, sample SAMEA3449230) | human gut metagenome | biome: human gut; feature: human-associated habitat; material: faeces | place: United Kingdom | collected 2010/2012 ... | reverse complement strand
AAAATGTGACTGTGAAAAGCGTGCTTTCTTTTGATTTTACCTGTTCCGGTAAGGGTAAACCTTTTTTTAGAACCGGAGTTAGTCTTCATCTTTGGCATCTTACTTGTTTTTAAAATTATTAAATATATAATGGTGACGCACTATACCTGCGCGCCACGCATTCATTCTTTTTTATTCTTCCTCGCCCGCTTCCGGCTTTTCAGCCTTCTGTCCCTGAGTTACCGGTTTGGAAGCCGCCGGTTTTTTAGGCATTTCCTTTTTCTTCGGAGAAAGCTGGATTGTCATACGCTTACCTTCAAGTACCGGCATCTGATCCACCTTTGCAAAATCTTCAAGATCGTTGGCAAAACGAAGCAATAACACTTCACCTTGTTCCTTGAAAAGGATGGAACGCCCCTTAAAGAATACATATGCCTTCACTTTATCCCCGTCTTCCAGGAATCCTCTGGCATGTTTCAGCTTAAAGTTGTAATCATGATCGTCAGTCTGCGGTCCGAAACGGATTTCCTTTACGTTCACTTTTACCTGCTTCGCTTTCTGCTCCTTCTGGCGTTTCTTTAATTGATAAAGAAATTTAGAGTAATCAATAATACGACAAACAGGAGGTTGAGCATTGGGGGAAATTTCAACTAGATCCAGCTCTTTCTCTTCAGCCATTTTCAAGGCCTGAAAGATAGGATATACTTTCGGTTCAATCTCGTCGCCCACGATGCGGACTTCTTTGGCACGAATCTGTTCATTGATTCTATATTGCCCTTTTAAAGTGTCATTCTTCATTAAAAACGTTTACTTCCTAGTTTGATTTTTTTATTGTTCTACTAAATATTTATCATGAAACGGCTGCAAAGTTACCATTTATTTATCATATTCTGAACTTCTTCGTTCAAAATTTTAGCAAATTCTTCATATTTCATGGTTCCTTTGTCGCCTTCCCCTTGTCTGCGAACAGAAACTTCACCATTTTCAGCTTCTTTTTCACCCACAATCAACATATAAGGAATGCGTTTCATTTCATTATCACGGATCTTGCGGCCGATCTTTTCATTACGATCATCCACAATAGCACGGATTTCATGCATTTTCAGATACATCTTCACTTGCTCTGCATACTCATTGAACTTTTCACTGATCGGCAGGATAGCTACCTGATCCGGAGTCAGCCACAACGGGAACTTACCGGCAGTGTGTTCGATCAATACAGCCACAAAACGCTCCATTGATCCGAATGGTGCACGGTGAATCATCACCGGACGGTGCTTCTGGTTGTCAGAGCCCATATATTCCAGTTCAAAACGTTCCGGCAAGTTATAGTCTACCTGAATGGTTCCCAACTGCCAACGGCGACCGATGGCATCTTTCACCATAAAGTCGAGCTTGGGACCATAGAAAGCAGCTTCACCGTACTCAATCTTAGCCGGCAGGCCTTTTTCCTCGCAAGCCTCGATAATCGCCTGTTCAGCTTTCTCCCAGTTGTCATCGCTACCGATGTATTTTTCACGGTTCACTTTATCACGGAGTGATATCTGAGCCTCGAAATTCTGGAAATTCATCGAACGGAACACGATAGAAATGATATCCATCACACGGAGGAACTCATCTTTCACCTGATCCGGACGACAGAAAATATGTGCGTCATCCTGAGTAAAGCTGCGTACACGAGTTAAACCGTGAAGCTCACCACTTTGTTCATAACGGCAAACCGTACCGAATTCTGCAATACGCAACGGAAGGTCCTTGTATGAACGCGGAAAATTCTTATATATCTCGCAGTGATGCGGACAGTTCATCGGTTTCAGGAAATACTCCTCTCCTTCTTCCGGAGTATGGATCGGCTGGAACGCATCCTTACCGTATTTTGCATAGTGACCGGAAGTCACATACAGCAACTTATTACCGATAGGCGGAGTAATTACTTCCTGATAGTCATAGCGGGTCTGGATACGACGCAAGAACTCTTGCAGACGCAAACGCAGTGCAGTACCTTTCGGCAACCACATCGGAAGTCCCTTACCTACTGTTTCAGAGAACATGAACAACTGCATTTCCTTACCGATCTTACGGTGGTCACGTTTCTTGGCTTCTTCCAGCAACACCAGATATTCATCCAGCATTTTCTTTTTCGGGAATGTGATACCATAGATACGGGTCAGCATCTTACGGTCTTCGTGACCGCGCCAGTAAGCACCGGCAACAGTTGTCAGCTTGATAGCCTTGATCGGCGCAGTCGTCATCAAGTGAGGACCACGGCAAAGGTCAGTAAACGCACCCTGGGTGTAGGTAGTAATATGTCCGTCTTCCAGTTCTGAGATCAATTCACATTTATACGTTTCGCCACGGTCGCCAAACATTTTCAAAGCGTCCGTCTTCGAAATACTTTCTCTGACTACCGCATCTTTCTTTGCCGACAATTCAAGCATCTTTGCTTCGATGGCAGGCAGGTCACTTTCTTTAATCACAGCTTCTCCCGGATCCACATCATAGTAGAAACCGTTTTCGATAGCCGGTCCGATACCAAACTGGATACCCGGATAAAGTTCCTGCAAAGCTTCAGCCAGCAAGTGGGCGCTTGTGTGCCAAAATGCATGTTTGCCTTCTTCATCGTCCCATTTGTAAAGTACGAAATCAGCATCTTCATTAATAGGACGTCCTAAATCATAAGTCTCACCGTTCACGCCACATGCAAGTACATCCTGTGCCAAGCGCGAACTGATACTTTCTGCAATCTGTAAACCGTTCACTCCTTCGTTATACTCACGAACGGAGCCATCGGGAAATGTTATCTTTATCATAATATGATGATGTTATATTTTCATAATGAGAACGCAAAAGTAACGAAATCTTTTGAGTTTTCTATTTTTTATCAAAAAAATGTTATTCTGTCTGATCCGTGAAACGCTTGATCACGTTGTAAGCAGAAACAACTCCTAGTTCACCGGCCTTGCTCAAATCTGAGATTCCCGCCTTATTATTACCCAGGAAAATATGCGTAAGTCCCCGGTTGAAATAAGCGTCAGCAAAGTCCGGAGACAGCTGAATCGCCTTATCGTAATCGACAATCGCAGCCCTGTAATCTTTCAGCATAGCCGCCACATTGGCACGGTTATAATAAGCGTAAACGAAGTCCGGAGCCAGAGTTATCACCTTATCCAGGTCCTTTCTGACAACTTCATAATCCACCGCACTCACTTCCTTGACAGCAGCGCCACTCGGCATATCCGCTTCGGCAGCCTGTTCAGCCTTCTGATATTCCAGTTGTTTGCAACGAATCAGTGCACGCATGAAATAGGCCGGGAAGAAATCTCCGTCCAGCAATATCGCCTGAGTCAGGTCGGCAACCGCACTGGAGAAATCCTGTACCAGATAAAAGTCAATGGCACGGGCAAAACGCTTCGGAGCACTCTTGTCATCGTCCACAATAGCCGATGTATGCGCATCAATCAGGGCAAAATGGAATTTCACCTGTTCTTCCGTCAGCGGGGCCTCCATATTTGTAATACGGATACGCTTCGGAAGTACATTCGACAGATTCAGGTCTTCAATAAACTTATGGAAATTCACCGAACGCTTCACTTCGCTCGACTTTTCATAATAAGTCAAGGCAAACATCGGTTCCAGTTTTATGTTCACATTCTTATCCTGTACGCGTCCGCGATAATCACTTGTATAGCGTTGATCCGCTTCAGAATCATCGGCAATCACAATCTTGCGATAGTTGTTCATGTTCTTGTCAGACTTCTTACGAGTTTTTCCTTCCTCGCTTTCGTCACCGTTCTCGCCGCTCTGGTTTTCTTTATCTTTATTCTGATTCTGGGCAACGTCTTTGTTCGTCCCTCCATTCTGCTTGTCAAGCTGAGCCTTCAACAGTTTGAAGTCATCCTGTTCGGCCCCCTTCTTGTCGCCGATCTTCTTGCGGGCTTCCGCACGATGATAATATCCTGCGAGGAAGTTCGGATACTGGTTGATAACTGTCGTATAGTCTTTGATAGCGCCCCGGTAATCTCCCGTCTGAGCACGAAGCAACGCACGGTTAAAGATAGCCATCATATTATCAGGTTCCATCTGAATCACAAAATCGAAGTCCTCGATAGCACGGTTGTCATCCCCGACACGGGCACGAAGCAAACCACGGTTATAATGCCCGATAAAGTTATTGGGATCAATATCCAAAGCCAGGTCATAATCGCTCATAGCACCCCTCAGATTATTCTGATGGAATCTGGCCAAAGCACGGTTTATATAATTACCCGCGTTCTTCGCGCTCAGATGAATCGCACGGTCCAGATCCGATTCCGCTTCTGCATAGTTGGACTGCTGCAAGCGGACAATAGCCCTTGCCGACCATGCGTCCGGATCATACTTATCCAGTTCGAGAGCCGTATTAAAGTCCTTCAGTGCCGCAACCGTATCCTTCTGCTGCAAAGAAACCTCTCCCCTCATCAGATAAGCACGTGTATAGCGCGGAGAAACTTTCAGCAAGCTCTCCAAATCCTCCTTGGCTGCGTCATAATCCTTTTTCTGAATATGAGACAAGGTCAGATTGTGCCACAAGGTGATGTTTTCCGGATCATAATGCAATGCTTTCTGATAATCCTCAATCGCCCCGTCGAATTTACTCTGACGAATCCGTGCCAGTCCACGAACCTGATATGCACCTACTACAAACGGATTCCGTTTGATAGCCTCGTCACAATCCGCTTCCGCTCCTTGATAATCCTCCAGATTCACCTTTGCCAGCGCCCTGAAAAAATAAGGCTCATACAAATATGGCTTCGCATTAATTACCTGGTTGAAATACTGAATAGAAAGCACGTAGTCCTCAAAATACAGCGCATTGCGGGCAATAGTCATCACCCGCTCCGTATTAATCTGAGCACAAACCAGTGTGGGGAACAGCAATAAAACTGTTAGTATTCTTTTAATCATTGATATTTTATGCTTGTAAACGAAACAAAAATAATGCTTTTCGCTTACTTAACAGGGATATAAACGTTTTTTATCTTTATTTCACCTGTTTCATCTTATATGAACTACGCGCTTTTCCTTTCAGCATCGTATTTAATTTTCCTCTTATCATTTGTTTGCGTAATGGCGAAAGGTGGTCGATAAACATCTTTCCGTCCAGATGGTCGAACTCATGCTGCATCACCCTTGCCAGATAGCCTTCCACCACTTCATCATGCTCTACAAAGTTCTCGTCCATGTATTTCACACGGATCTTATTTCCTCTTTTCACAGACTCATGAATGCCGGGCAGACTCAGACAGCCTTCTTCCATACTGACTTCCTCCCCACCCACTTCGATGATATGAGGATTGATATAAGCTTTATTAAAATCCTTAAATTCCGGATAGTCTTCCGAAAGCGGGTCTAATGTAATCGTAACGACACGGATAGGCAAGCCGATCTGTGGAGCAGCCAGTCCCACGCCATCGGCGTGCACCATTGTTTCAAACATATTCGCGATCAGCTCTTTCAGGTTCGGATACTCCGGGGTTATGTCCTCTGCCACCTTTCTCAAAACAGGCTGGCCATATACATAAATTGGTAAAATCATACTTTATACTCTACTAAAAAATTAAATTATTCTCTGTCTTATTATTAAAAACGTTTACTCTCCAAATATGTTTGCAGAATAATAGTGGCACTTATCTCATCCACCAATGCTTTGTTTTGCCGGTCTTTCTTTTTCAGTCCGGCTTCCAGCATCGTACGGTGTGCGAGAACAGATGTGAAACGTTCGTCCACATATTCTACAGGAAGTTCCGGGAAACGTTTCTTTAATGAACGAACAAAGGGTTCGATGTTCTTCATATTTTCCGAAGCTTCATTATTCATCTGCTTGGGCAATCCTATAATAATCCGCTCTACCGGTTCTTTTGCCACATACCCACCGATAAAGTTCAGAAGTTCATGCGTGGGTACAGTTGTCAACCCGTTTGCAATCAGTTGCAACGTATCGCTCACAGCTATCCCTGTGCGCTTCCTTCCATAATCTATAGCTACTATTCTGCTCATATGGGGTACAAAAATACAAAAAAGACGCTTCCCGCGAAAGGAAACGTCTCTTTTATTCTATTATTTCAACTGTGGATTATTCTTCCACGATAGCAACACGGCTCAACTTAGCGTCATCGTAGAACATATTGCCTACACCACCCTTGTAATCAACCTTCAGTTGAGAAGCAGGTACACCGAATTCATTCACCATCAGGTCACGTACAGCTTCAGCTCTCTTCTTACTTAACTTCATGTTGTACTCAGCAGAACCAGTACCCTTGTCAGCATATCCTGTAACAGTAAATGTCTTTTCCGGATTAGCTTTGATACCCTTAGCCATTGCTTCGATGTTCATGTACTCTCTCTTGCTGATGTTGCTCTTACCAATGTTGAATACAACAACCAGACGTGGAACGAATCCGCCTTCTTTCTTAACGATTACTTCCGGCTTCTTGTTGCGTGCTTCAACCAAGTCACGTTTCAGAGATTCGTTTTCACCCTTCAGAGAGTTCAGTCTGTTTCTCATGTCGTCCAACTGGCTTTCCGGTACCATCGGTACAGTAGGAACAGCGTTGAATCCGCGTTTTTTGAACTTGTAAGTTACACCTACAGTTACACCGGCCATACCTTCTTTAGAAGTTCCGCCGAATGCATCCTTCATCAAAAGGCCACGCAATTCAAGGTTGATATCCCAAGCATCCGATACACGGAAGCGGTTGATCAAACCGGCATTGATACCTAAGTTTTGTTGATGAGGTTCTGACCAAGAAAGAGCCACACCTGCACCTACATAAGGAATGAATGAATAAAGACGATCCTCGTTGTAACCGCAGAACATGTTAGAAAGGTTGAAGAGAACATCACCATGGAAGTTAGCCATGTTCCATTTCTGCTTGTAGTAACCGTTAGAATACTTGCCACCTTTTGTATACAAGTCATTAGCACTAGGAGCAGCTCCCTTAGCTTGAAGACCGTTGTATGCAACACGCAATCCGATACCCGGAGTAAACCATTTACCTACGGCAATATCAAGTGCCGGAGCAATGCGTTTTCCGAAATCCGCTTTACCGTCGTTGTCGCCAAAGTACATTTGACCACCAACGCCACCACTAATGAACCAATTGGCCCCAAAACGATTAGTCTCTACAGTGTAGGCTTTACCTTCTGTTTTTCCTTTTTCCTGAGCAGACAGGCACACAGAAGCCCCTACCATTAAAATAAACAATAAACCCTTTTTCATCTCAATTTATTTTAGTAAATAATATAATGCAGTTTGTGTTACGCTATAACCACAACTCTACAGGCTCTAAATCTTAAACAAAGAGATATAAATCTCTACCCTTTTTCTTTAAATTTAGTGCAAATATAGATATTTATTGTAATACACACAAAAAAACTCGTAAAAAAACATTTCTTCGTGATATTTATATGGGATGATAAAAGTGTTGGATAGCCTACAAAGGGTATAGCCAACATTTTTGAAAGAAAAATAAAAGCAAAAAAATAACCAATGATAATCTATATCATTGGTTATCCCTTATTTTTTCCGCTACCTTAATTAATATACCAGTTTTACATTATCAATCCACAATGAATTTCCGGGTGAACCGACGTAAGCTCCGCCATGACTGGATGTGAACTGGAGATACAGATGAGTCGGCTCATCATTTTCATCCCCCCATGCCACTTCGTGGATAGGCACGCTTTCACCTTTGCTGTTGACTGTATAGTTCTCAGTCACCTGCAGACGCATCATGTGAGGTTTATATTCGGGACGGCTGGTAATGTCTCCATACATAATTTCATACGTGGCATTATTCTTCCAGTCGGTAGAGTGATAGTAATAAGTCACCAACGTTCCGATACGCTTGGCATAAACATTTCCGTTGGCATCCTCCCAGCGTTTCTGCAAAAATAAAATAGCAGCCGGATAATCCTTGCCTGCTACATCTGTAATTTTACTGAAACCGGTAGCACGTATACGTTTTTCCCTGTCGGACATCTTCACTTTATAGTCAAACTGAAGGGCAACCGGCTTCTTGGTAAACGGAATCCCCGTCTGAAGCATCTTCTGCGGGTTCTTGGTACCCTTGATCGGTTCGTGCACAGATCCCGTAAAGATAGAGCCGGCAGCCAATACGGTTATATTGACAAGCCCCAGTACCTTCACACTCTCCATACGCGTATCCAGGCGTGCACAGTAACCGTCTCCCCGTTTCTCCGGAAAAACCGACGTATTTGTCTTGGTAATACCTGCCACTTTCGCCATCACATTCGAAGTCGCCCACGGTGAGCCACCCATATTCTTATACACCTGATCTCCCTTAATTACAGTCGTCGGACCAATCTCATACACATTCTTCGTGTTCCCTCCGATAATCCCCGACTCTTTTATCTGGCGGTCCACCCATTGGTCCATATCCCCGAAGGGGAGCATCTCCACTTTATGCTGCGCCATCAAAGACAAGGAAGAAAAAAATGCAACGAAGCCTGTCAGAAACAGGCGATGAACCATTTTCTTAATCATCAATACTTATCCTTTCTTTTATAAATTATAGTTCCATTGTTTCAAAGCAAAATCCCAGTTTTCCTCTACCAATCGAATCGTCCGGTCATCATATTTATACTTATTCTTCTTATATCCCTTCTTGCCGCCGACATATTTTTCGATATCTCCTTGTGCTTCGGCGAAGCCGGGGATAGAAAGTGACTTATAAATATTCTCCGTCATTCCCATCGCATCCGCTTCAAAGTCTTCAAACTTCACTTCGATCAGATTGCCTTCCGGAATGAATTTCTTATCCGATTCATACTTATGATACAGCTTTGCATAAATAGAAAGGATATTCTCCTCCAATTGTTCATTGCTGACATCCTCCAGTTTCAGAGGCTGGATTGTATTTGTAAAGAAACTGCGTGTAGATTCAAATACCGTATACGGATTACGCATCAGGTAGATAAACTTGGCGTTCGGGAACATTTTCACCAATTCTTTCACCCTGCCCGTATGAGGAGGGTTCTTGCTGAGGAATTGCGTACCCTTGGTGTTCCACAAAGAAATCTTGATCAATTTCGTGAATACCTCTTCAAACACTTTCAGTTCTTTGTCCGTGATATCATCAAACAGCAGATACTTGTCCGCATATTCCTGTTGATATTTCGGCAGGAACCAGAAATTATAATAGGTATACGGCATCATGTTCGACAATGCAAACTCTTCCTCCTGCGGAAGATCCACTGCCAGCTCCATATTATCCGTCGGACGCTTGTCCGGCATCAGCCAGCTCATATTCTTCTTGAAGAAAGGCTGTCCCCACATCATCAGATGCGGGAATACGGTCTGATAAGTTGTGTTATACCCAAAATGCTTGTCGCAGGAGAACACGTTATGTACAAAAGTAGTTCCACTCCGCCAGTGTCCCAGAATGAATACCGGATCATGTTCCAGCGGCTGATTGGCCAACAACTTTTCGTAGCGTTTATCCTGCAATGCAGCCAACGGAGAAAGCAGGCGGCACACCGCTTTCGTCAACCGGTACTTGCCTTTATAAGCAGCATCAATATCACGGCCGGCAGTGATTGCCTTAAACGTTTTCCAGTCGGCACCTACCAACGTATTAATCGGAAGTTTATTAAATTCAAGTAATCCCATCGTTCTACATTTTATTTAATCACTTTTATGGAGAGTCCCTGGCGTTCCAGTTCCTTCACAGCTTTTTCTATGGCGGCGTGATGTTCCGGGGCGATGTCCAGTTTCGACAAATCCAATACGGGGATGTCGTCCGTGGCAGCCATATCTTTCATTTCCACCCGGTCGATAATCATACCTACGGCAGAGGTATTATTCGTAATCGGATCGATCAGGATAAAGGAACCGCAAGATTTATTCTTTTTATAAGGATCGAAGAAAAGCTCCTTGGCAGTAGTCAGCACAACACGGGCGATCTGATTGAGCTGCAATGGCAAATTGTCCTTTGTCAGTTGTCCATTGTCAATGGAAAGATGCTCCATCGTGTTGACATCCACTTTATATTTGATCGCGTCGATGCGGGTACGGCTCAAATTGGTAGTCTGCTTGATAAAGAACGATTTATTGATGTCCATCGGTTCTTCATCCATCCATACCATCATCGCTTCGAAGTTGCGGTCAACGATCGGCAAGTTGTCCGGATGCACCAGCATTTCACCACGGGATACGTCGATTTCGTCTTCCAACGTCAGTGTAACCGACTGCGGCGGGAAAGCGTAATCCAGTTCGCCGTCGTATGTCACGATACTCTTCACCTTGGAAGTCTTTCCGGAAGGCAATGCCATCACTGTATCTCCCTTGCGGACAATACCCGATGCCACTTTACCGCAGAAACCACGGAAGTCAAGGTTCGGGCGCAGCACATACTGCACAGGGAAACGGAGATCCGTGAAGTTATGATCATTATCGATATGAACCGTTTCGAGGAAGTCCAGCAAAGAGATTCCTTTATACCATGGCGTGCGTTCGGACTTATCCACAACGTTGTCACCGTCCAAGGCAGAAAGAGGAATACAGTTCACATCCGGAATACCCAGCGGTTCTACGAATTTCTTGTATTCCGATACAATCTCGTTGAACCGTTCCTCGGAGAAGTCCACCAGGTCCATCTTATTGACCGCCAGCACCACGTGCTTGATGCCCAGCAGAGATACCAGGAAAGTATGACGACGGGTCTGGGTAATCACACCCGTACGGGCGTCTACCAAGATAATTGCCAGATTGGCCGTAGAGCCACCGGTAATCATATTACGTGTATACTGTTCGTGTCCCGGAGTATCCGCAATGATAAACTTACGGCCGTTGGTAGAGAAGTAGCGGTAAGCCACGTCAATCGTAATTCCCTGCTCACGCTCCGCTTTCAAGCCATCGAGCAACAAAGCATAGTCTATATGTTCGCCTGCATTACCTACACGCTTACTGTCACGTTCCAATGCATCCAGCTGATCTTCGTACAGTTTCTTACTGTCAAACAACAGACGTCCGATCAAAGTCGATTTTCCGTCATCCACCGAACCGGCAGTCAACAGTCTCAGCAAGTCTTTCTGTTCGTCTTTATCCAGAAAGGCCTTTATATCCAGCTTATTATCCATTTCCAACTTTTAGTTTTTTAATCATTCATTTTTAATTGCTTAAAAATACCCTTCACGTTTCTTCTGCTCCATGCTGCCTTCCTGGTCAAAGTCGATCACACGGGTAGTACGTTCGCTCTTGGTAGTCGTCATCATCTCTTCCACGATCTCTTCGATGGTAGCCGCACCGCTCTCTACTGCGCCCGTCAGCGGCCAGCAGCCCAGAGTACGGAAACGCACCATCTTCATTTCGATCTGATCACGATATTTTTCCGGCAGACGGTCGTCATCCGCCATGATGATATTACCATCCAGATTGATCACAGGACGTTCCTTGGCATAATACAGCGGAACGATCGGAATATTCTCCAGACGGATATACTGCCAGATATCCAGCTCCGTCCAGTTGCTGATCGGGAACACACGGATACTCTCACCTTTGTGTACACGGGCGTTGTAGATATCCCACAATTCAGGACGCTGGTTCTTCGGGTCCCACTGGTGGAATTTATCACGGAAAGAGAAGATACGCTCCTTGGCACGTGACTTTTCTTCATCCCGGCGCGCGCCGCCGAATGCAGCGTCAAATTTATATTTATCCAGCGCATGCAGCAATGCCTGAGTCTTCATCAGGTCCGTATGTACCTTGCTTCCATGCGTGAAAGGTCCTACCCCTGCATGAAACGCTTCCATATTACTTTCCACAATCAGGTTCCAGCCATGTTTCTTGGCATATTCGTCGCGGAACTGGATCATTTCCTTAAACTTCCACTTCGAATCGATATGCATCAACGGGAAGGGAACTTTTCCCGGATAAAACGCTTTTTCAGCCAAGCGCACCATCACCGAAGAATCTTTTCCGATGCTGTACAGCATCACCGGATTCTCAAATTCCGCCGCTACCTCGCGGATGATATGAATTGACTCGGCTTCGAGTTCTTTCAAATGGCTCAGTTTATATTCTTCCATCTTTTTTGAAATTTCTTCATTTATTTCTTTTCTATTTTCGGCAACACCATCTCCAGCAGGCGGTTGACCGATTCTTCCAGACTCAGCTTCGAAGTATCCAATGCCAGGGCCGGATGTTCGGGCACCTCAAACGGTGCGGAAATTCCGGTGAAATTCTGAATTTCTCCCTTGCGCGCTTTGGCGTACAGTCCTTTCACATCCCGCTTTTCACACTCTTCCAGCGGGGTGCTTACGAAAACTTCCAGGAAATCATCTTTTCCGATAATATTCGCTGCCATTTCACGGATATCATTATTGGGACTGATAAATGCCGCAATCGTAATGATGCCGCTGTCCAGAAACAACTTGGATACTTCGGCGATACGACGGATATTCTCTACACGGTCAGTTTCGGAGAAGCCCAGATTATTGTTGATACCGCTGCGGATATTGTCTCCATCCAGAATACGGCAAAGCAGTCCGCGCTTATGGAGTTCACGTTCCAATGCAATCGCAATCGTACTTTTACCTGATCCGCTCAGACCTGTAAACCAGATCATCACGCTATGCTGTCCCAGAAGTTCTTCTTTGTCCTCCCGCGTCATCATGCGGTCAAAAATCGGATATATATGATTTTTCTCTTCCATTTATAGAATATGTTTATTAAAAGTTCCAGATCAACGGGATCAGGATCACAGAGATTAAGAAAGTGATGATATTGAGCGGCAGACCGATACGGACAAAATCCGTAAACTTATAGTTGCCGATACCTTGCACAATCAAATTAGTCTGATAACCGATCGGTGTGGAAAAGCTGGCAGACGCAGCCATACAGATCACGACAAAGAAAGGTGTCGGACTTACGCCCAACTGCGCCGAGATGGACAGTGCCAACGGGAATGCCAGAGCCGCAGCCGCATTGTTCGTGATCAGTTCCGTAAACAAATTCGTGATGACAAACAATATAGCAAGTAATACATGCGGTCCGTAATCGTCACTCAAACCGATGATAAATCCTGCCACACAATCGGCCACACCGGAGTTCACCATAGCCTTGCTGATGGCAAATGCGCAGGCAATCGTAATCAGAATATCCCACGAAATATATTTGGTATACTTACGGGCGGGGAAAATATTGGTCCACGCCATGATAATAGTAGTAATGCAGACAAAGAAAAACATATCCAGCTTGATATCGGGAAACATCTCTTTGGTTGCCGGCAGTTCGCCCACCGTAGCACCGACAATCATCAGTACCAGCAAGATTAGCGCCAACCAGCGCTTCTTCTTTCCCGAAGTATCCGGATCATTGCCGTTGGTAAGCAGCACGAATACCGAAGATTCTCCCCAAGTCGGGATAAACGTATCATCCGCCATCACCACAAGCGTATCACCCTCACGGAGCACTACATCCTCCAGATGATCGACATAGCGCTGACCGTTACGTGTTTTGATCTCTTTCACTTCCGCACCATAGTGACGCTGGAAATTGAAATCACTCAGTTTCTTGTTGATACCGGGGAAACGGGCTCCCAATACAGCTTCTACACGATGCAGCTTCTCTCCTTCCTCCACTTCTTCATCGGGTACAGCCGTATCCGGACGTGCATCGGGCAAGAGCCGTTTGGAGAAAATGAAAAGATATATGATACCGGCAATGGCAATAAAGATGCCGACCTTTCCCAGTTCGAACATGGTGAAGCCTTCATAGCCGGCTTCCAGAATCATACCATGCACTACCAGATTGGTAGAAGTGCCGATCAGCGTACAGATACCGCCGAGGATAGTCACATAAGAAAGGGGAATCAGGAACTTGGTGGCCGGAAGTTTTACCGATTTCGCCCAATGCTTGATGATCGGGGCAAAGATGACTACCACCGGAGTATTATTCAGAAAGGCAGAAATGAATGCAACAGACGGCAGGATACGCAGCTGCGCTTTAAACACCGTCGTCTTCCCCTGCGGAAGCAGTTTCTTGATCACTTGCCCTAATGTACCCGACTGACGGATACCTTCACTAACCAGGAATAACAAGGCGACGGTAATCATTCCTTTATTACTGAAACCTTCGAGCATTTCCTTCGGAGTCAGAATGCCGACGCACAGAAATAAAACCACTACCGAAAAGAGCACCATGCCCGGCCGCATCTTATCCGCGATCAGGGCAGCCATCATTCCTAATAAGGATAATAGTACAAATACAATTTCAAATGTCATATAAACATTAATTAGCGTTCTCTTTTTGCTCCAACGATAAACCACGGATTCAGCAGATCCTCTTTGTTATATCGCAAAGGTTCCTCCTTCCCTGCCTGATATACTTCCATCCCTGCGGCACGGGCTATCGCATGTCCGGCAGCCGTATCCCATTCCATCGTCGGAGCAAAACGCGGATAGACATCCGCCTTTCCTTCGGCAACCAGACAGATTTTAATAGAACTTCCGCTTGATATCAGTTCCACATTGCCGTGTTTCTTTTTTAAGTCTGCAATATATGTTTCAGTTTCAGGCGTCAGGTGTGAACGGGAAGCGACAGCAATAAAATGGTCGCGCGCATCCGCCAATGGCATCCGTTCCGATTTCTCAATCATCTGCTGTAAGGTCACTCCCTCGTCTTCCAGACCGACAATGCCGGAACACTTATAGGCACCTGTCCCCTCCACTGCTAAATAAAGTTCTTTTTTTACAGGCACGTAAATAACACCCATTACAGGTACAGCGTTCTGCACCAAAGCTATATTTACCGTAAATTCTCCGTTACGCTTGATGAACTCCTTCGTTCCGTCCAGCGGGTCTACAATCCATAAAGTATCCCAGCCTCGCCGCACTGCATAGTCCATATGCTTTCCTTCTTCACTAAGAACTGGAAAAGGAGTTTCATTCAAAATGGCCACAATCGCCTCGTGGGCTTTCCTGTCTGCTATCGTTAAGGGAGAGTTATCCGCCTTCCTCTCTATTTCAAAATCCGACTTCGGATCTTCATAGATAGAAAGGATTTTTTCACCCGCTTTCAACGCTGCATCGATAGCAGCCATTACATATTTCTGTTTCATAATGACAAAAGTAAAAACTTTATTTACGAAAAAAGTTTTCCACCTGCTATTTATAACTTCTTTTAGTAGAATGATAAAAATTTCTAAAAAACGAATTTACAATGTGTAACAAAAAAGCAGTAACTTCCCAGTTACCGCCTTCTTATTTCGGGAAAACAGGTTATCCATCCCGATATATATTACCAAAAAGAAATCAATAAATACGATACAGCAACCAAGCTCCCTGGAAGTCTGTACGACTCGGGTATTTAGCCTTGAATGCGTCACGTGCATCGACAGCAGCCGCTTTGTCAGCGAATGAGCTTACAATCACACGGTACATTGCTTTTTCCGCATTGAATGCGATTGTTGCGTTGTAACCTTGTCCGTCCAACCAGTCTTTCAAGCCTTCAGCATTCGCTTTCACACCGAAGCTGCCTACTACTACGCTGTAATCCTTCAATCCGTCGGTACCGGAAACGACTGTCACCTTTTCCTGACGAACGCCGGTTGTATCTGTAGCCTTAGGTGTTGTCACAGGAGCTGCAACTACCGGAGTCACTTCTACCGGAGCTTCCACCTGCGGTTCTGCCAATTCTTGCTGTTTTGCTTTTTCGTAAGCTTTTTTATAGGCGCTTTCACTGGATTTACAAGATGCAAACGCAAGCACCATGCATACTCCCATTCCTAATACGACCAATTTTTTCATATCCAATATTCTGTATTTAATTAATAATTCAATAATCTTGTTCGTTCACATTTAGTTTTCGGGCAACAAAATAATAGAAATTTTATCATCCGGCAAAGAAAATGAGCGAAAAAACGTCTATTCTGCCTTCTTCTTATAAGAAATAGTGCCCGTTGCCTGATAAGTCGGCATCAAAAGCACCTCTGCAATCTGAATATGCGCAGGAGCCGAGGCAGCATAATATACCGTTTCGGCAATATCGTCTCCGGTCAGCGGGCGGATTCCCTTGTAAAAATTGTCAGCCGCCTGCTTGTCACCACGGTAACGGACCACTGTAAAGTTTGTTTCCACCATGCCCGGTTTGATATTCGTCACCCGCAGCGGCGTATCCACCAAGTCTATCCGAAGTCCGTCCGAAAGTGCCTTCACAGCAGCTTTGGTGGCGCAGTAAACACTGCCTCCGGGATAGGCGGCATCTCCGGCGATAGAACCTATATTAATAATGTGTCCGCATCCCCGTTCCACCATGCCCGGAACTACCAGACGTGTCATGGCGAGCAAACCTCTTATATTCGTATCGATCATGATATCCCACTCGTCCAGACTACCTTCGAACTCTTTGTCCACTCCGATCACCAGTCCGGCATTGTTAATCAATACATCAATCGATTTCCATTCTTCCGGCAACGCTTCCAGTGCGGCGGCAGCCTGTTTCCGGTCGCGAACATCAAAAGGCAACACACAGACCTGTATTCCATACTCTTTTTCCAGTTCAGCCTTCAGTTCTTCCAGCTTCGACACTGTACGGGCATTCAAAATCAGGTTCCATCCTTCCTTAGCAAATTTACGGGCGCATCCTTCGCCGATTCCGCTGCTCGCTCCGGTTATAAAAACAATCTTCGCTTTCATTATGTTTTGAATTACAATATTGAATGACAAAAGTACGCCTTAAGTCTCATTTGTTAGTCCAAAAGTCTAGTTAAATAAGATTAAACCATAAAAGAAATCAAGAATGATAAAAAGGAAGTACTTTTTTTCTGTTTTTGCGAACAACCTTTGGAGAAAAATGTTATATTTGTTGTATCATAATCATTTTAAACAGTATAAATTATGAAAGGATTAAATGTATTAGCAGCTTTTCTGGGTGGTGCAGCCGTAGGTGCAGCCCTTGGTATTTTGTTTGCTCCTGAAAAGGGAGAAGATACCCGTAATAAGATCGCAGAAATTCTTCGTAAAAAAGGAATCAAGCTGAACCGCAACGAAATGGAAAATCTCGTTGACGAAATCGCAGCTGAAATTAAAGGAGAAATAGGAGAATAAGTAAGTAAAGGACTAAAACAGAGCGACCATGTTTGCAGACGATAAAAGTATTGAGAACTTTCAACAGTTGTTTTTTGAGTTCAAAAAGTATCTGGAACTTCAAAAAGAATACACCAAGTTAGAGTTGACGGAGAAGCTGACCATACTTCTTTCAACGTTAATCATGATTGTAATACTTATCATCCTTGGCATGGTAGCCCTGTTTTATCTGTTATTTGCCTTGGCTTATGTATTGGAACCTCTAGTAGGCGGACTTATGGCAAGCTTCGCTATCATTGCCGGCATCAATATACTGATTATGGCTTTAGTCATTATTTTCCGCAAACAGCTTATCATCTCCCCGATGGTAAACTTCCTCGCTAACTTGTTTTTAACCGATTCAAAATAAATGAAGTTATGAGTGCGCAAACACCTGCCAAAATTACATTAGAAGAGATCACCCAACGCAAAAAGAAGCTCTTGAATGAAATTCAGGCTCAAAAACGAGCTATGACGGCCACCACCCGCGAAATATTCTCGCCTCTTGCACCCGCCGCCAACAAAGCGGATTCGCTCATGCGTTCGTTCAATACCGGCATGGCCATCTTTGACGGAGTAGTTTTGGGTATCAAGATCATGAAAAAAATGCGGACGTACTTTAGAAGACTAAGATAGCAATCCGGGTATGACAAGAAGGATCAGACCCCTACCCCGTCCCATCTCATCACTACCACCCATTCTGCCGGCTGTCCGTTTCCGTAAAGCCGATGTGGAATCGTACCGATCACTAAATCACAATGGGCTGCAAATACATTCTTCAATTCCTTCAGCAGTGCATTCAACAGAATTTCCAGATGTATCTCATCCATGATACAGCTGACGACACGCACGTACTGATAAACGTGTAAATCCTTCCCCTGCCGCATGGCACTCACATCCCTTCCGGAGATATGCAACTCATCTTCCAGAAAAGAATACGAAATCGATTTGTCGATATTCATCAGGTTCACTACCATACTTCCCAAAAATTCATAAGGTCCATGATTTTCTTTTGTCATGTTTACTCTTTGTTTAAAATTTAATAAAAAATAGATATATATTTGGTTATTCAATCTGTTTCAACCTATGAAACAAGTTCTAATTCCCCCTCCTTTACCTTTGCACCCGCTATCCCGATAGTGGGATATACAATCATAAAACATCAAAATCAAATGCAAGTACTCGAAGAAATTAAAGTTTCCGTTTACGAAAATGTGTATTCCAAAAAGCCTAAAATCATGTCTTTCCTCGAAGTCATCTTTATGTGTATTCATCCGGTTTATGCTTCCATCATCCAATCCATCCGGCGGTATCATCAGGAAGGCGACCATGAAGCCGCCCAAAAACTAAAAAGCCAGCTCCCCTGCTTCACTCCTGCCGGCACCTTCGACGGAGCGCATGCCATCCGAAATTTCCAGTTGCCCAGTCACATTATCGGACTCGACTACGACCACGTTCCCAATCGGCTGGAAATCATCCGTCTTTGCGCTGCCGACCCTCATACCGTAGCTGCTCTGGAAAGCCCTACGGACGGCGTGAAAATCTTCGCCTATGTGGAAGGCATCGAAGGCCGTCACCGGGAAGGGCAGCTACTGGTCAGCCGTTACTACGACCAGCTGACCGGCCTCACCAGCGATCCCGCCTGTAAAGACGAAAGCCGCCTGTGCTATTTCACCTATTCACCGGACGGATACGTAGCCAGTCTCTATCAGTCATTCGTTCTGGAAGCAGCTGTGGAAACACAACCGTTCCAGCCGACAGCAGAAAACCTCCCCTCTCCTCCGCTACCTGCAAAAGCAAACGAAACCTCCGAGAACTTCTCGGAAGAGGAAGTCAACTTGTTCCTTTCGTCCTACATTTTCTTAAATCCATTGACCGCCGGGCAACGACACACCAATCTGTTTAAACTCGCCTGCGAAGCTTGCCGGAGAAGATATTCGCAAGAAAGCATATTACGCGGGATTACGGTTTATTTTGAGCACTCCGACTTTCCCGCACAGGAAATCAGGAGCATCCTACAATCTGGTTACCAAAAAGTTACCTCTACTCCATCCGTCTCCGCCTCTCCGCTTTGCTCTTCTCTTCATAAGGACAAAATGACAAAAGTGACATATAGCCCATCCGAAAACGTCTATGAAGCAGATGAAGCGTATTGGCAAGGCGAAGAATTCAGAAAAGAAACGCCCTGTTTTCCCAAAAGCGTGTACAAATATCTGCCCGATCTGCTGAACGAATGTATCCTCGAAGAGGAAGGTGATCGTGAACAGGATCTTTCCTTTCTCTCCAACCTCACCGCATTGAGTTCCGTACTGCCTGGCACATTCGGCATCTATAATCACAAAAAGTATTCTCCCCATTTCTACAGTTTCGGCATTGCCCCCGCCGGGAGCAACAAGAGCATTGCGCAAACAGGACGTTATCTGCTGGAAGAGGTCCACGACTGGATACTTTCCAATAGCGAACTTCAGCAGAAAATTTATAACCATAAGTACACCCAATGGAAACTGGACTGTACTTATAAGAAAAAGGCACATGAAGAGTGTCCCGAAGAGCCGGAAAAACCAGCTTACAAAATGCTTTTTCTCCCTGCCACTACCAGCTACAGCCGTATGCAGATCCAAATGCGGGACAACGGTCCGCAAGGAAGCATCATATTCGATACCGAGGCGCAGACGCTGGCTACAGCCAATCATCTGGATTGCGGTAACTTTGACGATATGCTCCGCAAGGCATTCGAGCATGAGAATATCGATTCCGCTTTCAAGATCAATGGTTTAACCCCCATTTATATCCGTTTTCCCATGCTTGCCATGTTCCTCACCGGCACCCCGAGTCAGATGGCTTCACTGATAGAGACTTCGGAAAAAGGACTTCCGAGCCGTATCATGCTCTACACTTTCCGCAGCATTCCGAAGTGGAAGCCCATGGGAGATGACAGTATCTCGCTCGAAGAGTCTTTCAAGCCGCTGGCACATCGTGTCTTCGAGCTTTATCATTTCTGCAAGAATCATCCTGTATTGTTTCACTTCAGCCGTTCTCAATGGGACTATCTGAATCATACGTTTTCTAAGCTGCTTGCCGAAGTGGTTCTGGAAGGTAACGATGACCTTCAGGCCGTTGTCAAGCGGTATGCCTGTCTTGTGATGCGCATCAGCATGATCCAGGCACGCATCCGCCAGTTCGAGGCGAATGATGGCGCACCGGATATCTATTGTGAGGATGTAGATTTCGATCGTTCTCTCCAGATCGTTCTCTGCTGTTATGAGCATAGCAGGCTATTATTGTCTTCCATGCCGTCTTCCCAGCTCCATCCGTTGAAAGATCCGAACAGTACACGGAAGTTCATCGGCGAGTTGCCAGAAACATTCACTACCGAAGATGCAATGCAGATCGGCGTAAAATACGATTTCAGCCACCGCAAGATCAGCAGGCTGATAAAATCGTTCATTGGCGTAAAAATCAATAAGATATCTCATGGAAAGTATCAGAAGATCTCATAAAATAGTCCTATCTGTCATTTTTGTCCTTTTGTCCTTTTGAAGACTCTCTGAAAACATTGGGAAGTTTGAAAAAACCTTCTCAATGATCGGATGCAAACATTGGGAAGATTCAATACAATCTTCTCAATGTTTTTTCCTTTTATCAGTGCGTCTGTGTGCGTCACTGCACATCACGGGCACTTGCCCATGTAGTATCTTTGTTGTGTAATCGGTTACAGGTAATAAGTATTAAGTAATAAGTATTAAGTAATAAGTAATAAGTAATAAAAATTATGGCACAGAATTATGTTGTTATGGCTCGCAAGAACCTGTTGAAACCTAGTGAAGCTCCCAAGTATTATGCAGTGGCACGTAGCGGACGGAAAGTGACCGTCAAGGAGGTCTGCAAACGTATTACCGAACGTTCGTCTTATTCAAAAGGCGAGTTGGAAGGTTGTATCGGAGAGTTTCTACTCGAAATCGTCAATGTACTGAATGAAGGGAATATCGTTCAGATGGGCGATCTGGGGAATTTCCGCATGAGTCTTAAGACGGCAACGGCTACCGCAACGGAGAAGGAATTCAAGGCATCGTGTATCGAGAAAGGTAAAGTGCTTTTCTATCCGGGAAGTGATCTCCGCAAGTTGTGTAAAACGCTGGACTTTGCACTGTATAAGAGTGACGGTAAGCCCGATTCGGGAGACGAACCGTTGCCGGACGATGGTAAGGGCGATCAGCCCGGCGGTGGTTCAGGTGACGATGGCGATGAAGCTCCGGACCCGACTGTTTAATCAATCATTATTTACTATTAAAGATTAAAATTGTATGAAAAAGCAAGTTTGGAAGAATATTCTTCAGTTCATTGTGACAATTGCAACGTCTATCATTTCTGCTATCGGGGTAACGTCCTGTACGGCTCATCTGTAATACATCCGCATGGAAAGTTCTAAAGATGAGTATCTCCCGAGAGAGATTAAGTTGTTGGTGATTCATTGCAGCGCTACGCGCTGCAATGTTTCCTTCCCTGTAGAACGGCTTCGAGAATGTCATTTGCAACGGGGTTTTCGTGATATTGGCTATCATTTTTATATCACCCGGGACGGAGTTCTTCATCATTGTCGTCCCGTCTCCGAAATCGGTGCCCATGTGCGTGGATTTAACAGGCATAGTATCGGGATTTGTTATGAAGGCGGGCTGGATGAAAATGGCAGACCGGCGGATACGAGAACTACGGCACAACGCTTTGCTCTGCTCGATCTGTTGACGATTCTCAAGCATCAGTATCCGGAGGTGCAGATAGCGGGACATTATCAGCTGAGTGCTACGATCCACAAGGCATGTCCTTGCTACGATCCGAGAAAAGAATATTCAGGATTATAAAAAAACTACGGGAGATGGCGAAAGTGCTGCCTCCCGTAGTTTTTTGTTGAATGAATAAAAAAGATTTGGGGTTACAAATCTCCCGGCTTACCCAAATAGTAGGTGATTAACCTTACTTCCCGCACAGAAAAAGCTTTCGTTTTCGGATGAAAATCCGTAGAAAGTATCTCATCCATTAATGGTTGACATCTACGCATCCAGCGACGAAGTTTATTTACTGAAGCGCGAACAGTTATATCAGGGAAATACATTTGGGCTAAGTCTTGTTTATTGTAGCATTTCACTACAAAATCAGGTTGATTCATTGTATCTTTATGCTTGGTTTATAAGCAATAAAGATACAAAATTATTCACCCATTTCCTACGCTTTTTTCATATTTTATTTCAAATTTACTAGTCTTTTCTTTCACTTTTGGTCTGACCATATCCATAGCCGTAACCATAACGTTTACCATATCCATAATGCTTGCCATACTTACCGTAACCGTAGTAATAACCGTATTTTCGCTTCTTCAGGTCTACGCCGTTGATGACGGTACAAAGATTAGGCAGCTTCTTCTCAAAAGACAGTTCATTGATCAATGTATATTCCGCCTTATGAGTGTAGTCAGCACGGCATACGTAAACTGACAAGTCTGCTACACGACCTATTAATAAGGTATCCGTCACCATGCCGATAGGAGCAGTATCAAGGATGACATAATCGAAGTTCTTCTTCAAAGTTTCTATCGCTCTGTCCAAACCGTTACGAGCCAACAGTTCTGTTGGATTAGGAGGAACAGTACCACCCGGAAGAATAAACAGATTCTTATTCACATCAGAAAGTTGAACGAGTTCCATCAAATCCGTTTCAGGATTGGAAAGATACTGAGTAATACCTCTCTCCTTATTAGAGAGCTGGAATACCTTATTCAGTCCTGGCTTACGAATATCGAGCCCGACAATCACCACTTTCTTTCCCAAAAGAGAAAGACTGATAGCCAAATTCGACGAAACAAATGATTTTCCTTCGCCACTGACAGTCGAAGTCACAAGGATCACCTTCTGATCATTATCGAGCATAAACTGAAGATTGGTCCGAATATTACGGAAGGTTTCACTCATCAGATTATTCTTGTTCTCGAAGACAGCGATAGAGCCATTCTTATCATTCTTCTCATCAGTTAATGGAATATCACCGACAACAGGAACACTCGTTAGTTTCTCTACATCGGCACGACCTTCGATCTTGAATTTTGTCAGTTCAACCAAGTAGATGATACCAACCGGAATTCCAACACCAAGTACCAATGCAATCAAATAAATCATAGAGCGTTTGGGAGATACCGGAATATCGTCAGCTATCGCTTCATCGATAATCTTCGCATTATTCGCAGTAGCAGCAAGAGCAATCGCATTCTCTTCACGTTTCTGTAACAGCATCAGATACAATCCTGCTTTGATTTCTTGCTGACGGGCAATACTTACATAAGCCCGTTCCTGTCCCGGAGCGTTACTGATACGACGGGAATAACGACTCGCCTCACGGTCAAGACTCTCTTTGGTAATCATCAACCCCTGCAAGGTTCCTTCAAGAGTAGCCTGTACATTGGCTTTCATGGCACGGATACTCGTATCTAGATTCACAATCGTAGGGTTATTCTCTGTTGATGTACGTAACAGGCGTTTACGTTCCATCAACATCTCGTTGTAACGTTCAATCGCACCGATCAAGGCGGCATCCTGCAAACCCACATTACTCGGTAATACTTCGTATTCATTACCTCTCAGATACTTACGCAAGTCATTTACCAAGCTGATTTGAGTACGGTTCTCCACACTCTTCTTTTCATACTCAGCATTACCAGCTAAGGCTATCTGAGCTTCACTCGTCAAATCCGTGATACCTGCATCACGCTTGAAGGACTCCAGATTAGCTTCCGTACTACCCAATTCTTTTGAGATAATGCCAATACGTTCATCGATAAACTCAGCTGTTTTCTGGGCAATCTCGTTTTTATCATTGTTCGTATTACGATTATACATTTCAAGCAACTGGTTGATAAAGTCCTGTCCACGCTGCAAACTGGAGTTCTTCAATGAAATCACAGCAACAGAAGTCGTTTTAGAAGTAGGAGCAATAGACAGACTGTTACAATAGCCTTTTGCCACTCTCATCGGTTTATTTATTGTCGCAGTTATATGACGTACGTTCTTCTCTATCCGAGGAACTCTTGTCCCATCCTGCAAAGTTACCGAATCAACAGCCTGAAAGAAGGCCAGCGTGCCTTCATCAGTCGGGAAGATAGCAGGCAACTTCTCAAAATGCTTCTGATACCCCTTCTCACCCACAGTCACATTCACATCCATACTACCTTCTGGCTGTAAGGTCATCTCCACGACCATCGAAGTCTTCAGTTTTTCAGCTTCCTGAGGTGTCAGACTCACTTGTACCGGAGATGTCTTATATAAACCTTTAGCAGGAAACTCATCCTCATCTTTATAAGTTATATACAGTCCCAACTGATTAACGACTTCTTTTACCAAGGTTTTCGAACGCAGAACTTCCAGTTCATTATCAATATTCTTAGAAGAAGTCATCAGACCACTTATTCCCATATCCTCCAGTTCCGAAGAGAGTCCTACACCTCCACCTTTCTTCTCGTCTTTTATCAGAACGGTAGCGGAAATATTATAAATGGGGGTAGCCCAGTGCAGATAAAACCAGGCGCCAACAAGGCATACCAGCACCGCCCCTAGAAACCAGGGCCAGTGAATGATGTATTTAAAGAGTAGTGCCCGAAAATCGATCTGTTCCTCAGTCATTTCAGGTCCTTTCCCGTTTTGATTTGCTTCCTTCATAACTCTTTCTTTTTATTTCAAGATGTTAAACAATAAACTGGCAATAGAAACAAGGATCGAAGTAGCAGAGAACCACAAGCTTGTACTAGTTCCGATATCCGAATTTCGTGCTTTCGCTTTATTAGGAGTCACGTAGATGATATCATTCTGCTGCAAATAGTAATAAGGAGAAAGAATAGTTTCCGCCTTGTTCAGGTCCAAAGGGATGATCTCCTGCTTACCATTGGCATTCTCCCGTATCAGCTTAACATCATCACGCAGACCATATACGGTCATATCACCTGCCATAGCCAAAGCTTCCAGAATATTCACCTTTTCATTGGAAATCGTGAATGTACCGGGACGGGCAACTTCACCAATCACGGAAATCTTATAATTCACCATACGTACCGTTACAATAGGCGTCTCTGTTATATAAGGTTTCAACTTTTCCACAATCATCTGTTCAGTCGCTTTCTTTGTCAATCCCCCCACATGAAGTTCACCCAATACCGGAAAGTTAATATTGCCTTCATTATCCACCAAATATTGCTGTAGAACAGGCTGAGTAGTCGTATAATTCAAAACAGCATTACTCTGTGTAGCCACCGTCAAATTAAAAGGCGCAGCCAGTTCAGGACTAGTACACGACACAACAATCGTCAGCAAGTCTTTGGGCATAATCTTTGCATCATACAACTGTTCATTTTGAGTACTATACAGTACTACTTCTGCATCCTGTAAGTAAGGTACTTTTTTATAAGACTGACAGGCTGTTAACAGACAAGTCGCCAATACGCAATAGCCTAATTGTTTTATTCTCTTCATATATTTCTTTCTATTGTTATTTATTCTATCTTTATTATAACTCATTCACTTTCATCTATCGTGCCTCCTATTATGCCCTTCTTTTTCTTCAAATATGCCAGAAGACACAACAACTCGTATATTATGCCACACCCTAGCAGATATTTGGATACCGAATTTACTTTCTGATAGTATTTGACGTAAAACTTCTTTAAAACTTTTTTGTCTTACCACATCATCAAAACAGGAAGTTGTTTCATGAACGTATTCATTCTTCATAGATAATTTCTTCCAATTTACCCGTAAAGCATATTACAGCTTCTGCTATATTTTCTTGTCAATGAATGGGCAGTTCTGTTTGTGGCTGCAAAGCATTCAGCATTCGTTGCGATATATCTAATGATGAATTACGTAAGTCATAACTATAAGGCAAACGTGGCGATTCAGCCGCCTAAGTTAATAGTTCTTCTAGAAAATATTTATCAAATATCTTTTCCATTGATTATTGAATTTAAAAACTCATATCTCGTCTTATCTGCTCTCTGTATCCAAAAGAGGTATACACATAGTCCCCCCCTATTACTACTTTTTTCATTAGAGAATCTAAATGAGATTAGAGAGTCTTTACGATATCCACGAAGTTCTCGATAACATACTCTACATCCTCCTCTGTCATCTTAGTGTTTAGTGGAAGCGTCATCGTATTCTCGAACATCTTGTAGGCATTGGGAAAGTTCTTAATATCGAAACCGAGAGCCTTGTAGGCAGTCATCATAGGCAGCGGTTTGTAGTGCACGTTGGTAGCGATGCCACGTTCTGCCATCTTAGTGATAACATCATTTACCTGCTCACGAGTCTTGCCTAACAAACGGATGATGTAAAGGTGATGACTTGAACAATGCTCAGCCCCCTTATGGCCAAGAACAGCCACATTCAGTTCTTTAAAAGCCTCATTGAAACGCTCTACATACTTTTGGCGTTTCTGAAGCATTGCATCATAACGCTCCATCTGAGCCAAACCAAGCGAAGCCATGATGTCGGTCATATTACATTTGTACCAAGGACCAATCACATCATACTCCCACGCTCCGAGCTTAGTTTTTGCCAAAGCATCCTTGTTCTGTCCATGAAGACTGAATAACTGGCACTTGCGGTACAAGAACTCATTCCATGTCTCTCCTTCGAACGCAGGAACAGTAGTATCTATATCCATTACTACAGGTTCATTTCCAAATGGCAGATGCCAAGTAAGTGCGCCACCTTCTGCGGTAGTCAGGTTCTTAACGGCATGGAAACTGAAGGAAGAGAAGTCTCCAATTTCACCAGCCATCTTGCCTTTCCACTCGCTACCAAAAGCGTGAGCACAATCCGAACTGATAATCACACGACCAATCTTCTTCTGTAATTCATTAGTAGGACGGAACAAATCTTTTTTCTGCTCAACGATCTCCAGAATCTTGTCATACTCACATACCACACCACCCAGATCAACAGGTATAATCACCTTGGTACGTTCTGTGATAGCCTCAGCCAACTTTTGGCTATCCATCTGCTGGTTTTCCTCGTTGCTATCTACCATCACCAAGCGGCAACCCACATGCTGAGTCACACTTGCACTAGCCGTATAAGTATATGCAGGCACAATCACCTCATCCTCAGGACCCACTCCAATCAGACGAAGCGCAAGCTCCATAGCAGCTGTTGCAGAATTCAGACATACAGTCTTGTCAGTATGCACGTATGCTGAAATCTTCTTCTCAAATTCTTTTGTCTTAGGACCGGTAGTAATCCAACCACTCATGATAGCCTCTATTACTAGTTTCACTTCAGCTTCCGTCATATCTGGAGGACTGAAAAACACGTTCCTTCTTTTTAAATCAGTACTCATTTTACTGTATATTTTAAAAGTTATTGTTTATCTTTCAGTAATTATTACTTTGAATGTCATAAAGATCAGCTTTATATCATACCAAAAGCTAGCGTTCTCAACATACTCTAGGTAAAGCTTGATCTTCTCCTGCATGATCACATTGATGTAGTAATCCTCTGGATCCTCAGCCTTCTCCATCAGTTCATTCTCATTACGGAACTTGATACTTGCAGGATCAGTAATACCAGGACGTACATCCAATACATGCATCTGCTTTGGAGTCCAATAATTCACATAATAACGAACCTCAGGACGAGGGCCTACCAAACTCATGTCGCCAACAAACACATTGATTAATTGAGGTAGTTCATCAAACTTATATTTGCGGATGTAATACCCAGAGCGTGTAATCCGAGGGTCACGTCCACCGATTGTCACCAATGAGCCTTTGTCCGCCCCTACACGCATGGAGCGGAACTTAAAAATGCGGAAATTCTTATTGTAGCGTCCCACACGTACCTGTCGATAAAATACAGGTCCTTTACTATCTAATTTTATCCAGATGACCATAATCAGGAATACAGGACTCAGTACAAGCAGACCACATCCGCTGGCTACAATATCAAAAAAACGTTTCATTATAATCTTATATTTTAATCCCCTGTAAAAGTCTCATTTTGTGACTTCATCACGATCCAAAGCATCTATATATCAAAAAAAATATTACTTTATTAAATTCGTTTTACATAGAAAATCTTTTTAAACGCATTACCAAACACATTCAATACAACCCAAAAAGTAGCTCTTACAGGATTCATCTCCTCCGCCACATGAAACAAAGGATAATGTGCCCAAATACGCTGATATAATGGTTTGGGAGTAATTGAGACCGCACGTCTTCTGTATTTCGCAAGATTCTCCTTCAGTAGATAACAAGGAACTCTCTTCACCACCATCAGCCACATAGCTGTATCATTGTTCTTGCGTACGTCCTTAATTTGAATGAGGCCAATCTTCTCCGCATCATACATTACAGACAAGCACCCTGGCCAGCAACATGCATACATATCGAACTTACTCACGCGTTTCTTTCCACTTACATAAACTCCAAGGTCCGTTCCTTCCTCGCTTATCTCTGTGTATTCATGATAAGTGAACGTATAATTGTTCTCTACCATGAACTTCAGCTGATGTTCCAATTTCTCCGGAAGCCACAAATCATCAGAATCTAAAAATGCTATCCAGCGTCCCTTGGCACGCCTAAGTGCATTATTGCGAGTTATGGCAGCTCCAGAATTTTTAAGATTACACTCATATTTAATACGGGAATCCAATTCTGCCAATGATGCTACCGCTTCATTCGTATTGTCAGTAGAACAGTCATCTTGAATCAACAGTTCCCAATTCTGGTAAGTCTGAGCCTGTATGCTCCGTATAGTTTCACAAATAAAATTTGCGCACGCCCACGTAGGCGTAATGACTGACACTAACCCGTAGTCTTGCATTATATAGCTCGTTATTTTTTATTGACAAATATATTTTATAACAGTTATAAACAATGTTCTAATACTGATGCCTCCACATCAATGCTTTCCTGTCACCATCCATCGAAATCACCTTTGCCGGTACCCCCACAACAATAGCATTATCAGGTATATCCTTCACCACAACAGCTCCGGCTCCAATTATAACATTATTCCCAATTTTGACATCTCCTATCACTTTAGCACCTGTACATAGGCATACATTGTCACCAACTTTAGGACCTAAACCTCCCAAGAAGGATGCACCTAGAGTCACTCCATTGAAAATAGTACAGTTCCGTCCAATCTTTGCAGAGGCATTTATCACTATATTACCAAAATGAATAAAGTGAAGTCCCTCGCCAATCTGAGTATCCATTCTTATCTGAATACCAGTTTTGTATTGCAGATGCCGAAAAAAGAGCTTAATAAGAAAATAGATCAAAATCCACTGTTTCTTTCCTCTCATGTAAGCTCCTAGGCGGAACCATATCTTCAACCGTGTTGTTGGAGAAACTAAGAATATCTTAAGAGCTTTGAAGGATAAAAGTTTAGTTATTCCATCAGGCTTTAGATCTGCCCGCATCACCTCCAAGCACATTATTATCCCATGATTATCAGCAATATACATTATTGTTCTGTAAGTTGAGTTTCTTCAATTATATCCAAAATTGTTTGTTCTCCAAGGATGGTTTCAACAAACTCGCGAAAAGCTCCATCTCCTCCTTTCTTCGCAAGAGGAACATTTGCAAAAGCTCTCACATAAGAGGGAGCAGATGAAGGTACACCAGACCATCCAACAAGTTTCAGGAGTTTGATGTCATTCAAATCATCACCGACATACGCAACATCTTCAATGTTGATTTCCAGCTCTTTGCAAAGTTTTCGTGTAACGGAGACTTTGTTCTTACAGCCAAGATAGCAGTAATCTACCTTTAGTTTATCCGCCCTTCTTTGTACAATTTGATTATCCTCTCCCGTAAGAATGCCAACAGGTATTCCAAGGTGATGAGCGAACAGTACGCCAGCACTGTCGTAGGTATTGAATTTCTTCAACTCTATGTTAGTACCGTCGTAATACATTCCTCCATCTGTCCAGACACCATCTATGTCTGTAAGGAAGAGTTTTGGAAGTCTTTTCTCCATTAATCAATCAAACTTTGATAAATGATTTCGTTCGCAGGAATATCCTTGATGGCCTTGTGTCCAATCACCATATCCTTTTGAGCCCACTTGAATCCATCACCTGGGCTAAGCATATGGATCTTGTCTTCTGTAATAACTTCGCCAGCTTTAATCTCAGAGCATGATGCAATAGATCGCTCCAACTTCTCTTTTGATCCAGCTACACTCTTGTCGATGTATAGGTCTTCTGTACCAAACCAACGCTCTACCATACGGATATCACGAACCATACGGTTAACGCCATCAGGGCCTAGTGAACCTGGCTGGTCAGTGCCCTTCATGTGACGATCGATAGTAATGTGCTTCTCGATAATCTCTGCACCCATTCCTACTGCGATCGCAGGAGCAGAAATACCGATAGTGTGATCAGAGAAACCTATATGATACTGTCCGTAGTGTTTTTTGAGGTAGTTGATGGTACTGAGATTCAAGTTATCAGGATGTGTAGGATACTGAGACACACAATGAAGAATGGAGATGTCATTGTGGTAGTGTGTAATCACGTTTAAAGCATCGTCAAGTTCCTTTTTTCCGGCCATACCTGTTGAGAGGATGATAGGAATCTTTGTTTCTGCCATTGCTGCAAGCAAAGGAAGGTTCGTAAGGTCGCGACTTGCCACCTTCAGATAATCAGGAGTAAATAGATTCAACATAGAAAGACAGCCTTTCGCACACAACGTCTCTACAAAATCTAGCCCTTTTTCCTTCGCAAACTTGTAAACCTCGAAATGAGCCTCATCGTTCAACTCCAAGAAAGCACGATGCTCGCCATAGGTTGTACCAAATGAGTTGTTGTTTACATAAGGACGATTCATCTGAGTGGTTGTGAGCTCCTCGTTAAGATCACGACGAGTCATCTTCACAGCATTCATCGGCTTGAGGTTAAGATTGAATACTTCCTCATGAACAGGTCTTGCGATAAGCTCTACAATCAGCTTCGCAATGTCTACAGAACCATTATGGTTCTGACCAATCTCACCGATAATATAAGTTTCACCTTTTGTAATCATAGTGATATCTATATTAAAATTATTTTTTATTTTTATCAATACTACTTAACATTAACTGCTTAATAGCCTCATGCGCGTTAAGATATGAGACAACATCCTGCAGTGTGAAGTTCTCATCCTTTGACTTGAGGTCTGAATAAACCTTCAGTGCTGATGTAAGATCTTCTGGTGTATCAATAGTAAGACGAATGTCATCACGTTCTTGCAGAAAATCAGGACACTGAATCCATTCGCACTTATACTCCTCCGGATGCTTATAGATGTGAAAGGTTACATGCTCGTGAGCTGGCGTTCCCTCTTCAGTAGTTTCAGCCACTCGTTTCAGTGCAGCAAGAGTTACAAACTCACCCCAAAATCCAAAGTGAGTTAGAATTGATGGTTTGTCGTTAATACGAAAACCGATGTAATCAGCATCGCAGATTTTAGCCTTTTCTACGAGTTGAGCAACTCCGCGCCAATCCATAAAAGGATTATCAGAACAGATTCGTACTATTCCATCCACTCCATTTATTTCCGCAGCTTTAATGAAGCGGTCAAGGACATCGTTCTCAGAGCCACGATAAACAAGTTCACCTTTCTCTTTGAGGAATAATGCAAGCCGATCGTTATTCTCATTGACTGAAGTAGCAACAATCACTTTCACACCTGCAACTTTATGTAGACTATCAAGAATAGTTTCAAGAACGGTCTTTCCTCCATAAAACTGCTTTAGGATTTTTCCAGGAAGACGGGTAGACCCCATTCTTGCCTGAATGATAATACCAATGTTCATGATATTCGTTATTTTACATATTTACTAATTTCTTTTTCAATCTTCTCCAGATGATGATGCGCAAAGATTTCTCGATACTCAAACTTACAATTCAATAAACGGACATATGCTTCATCAAAACCTTCCTCAGAAGAAAGATACTCAACTGCATTTTCAGGAGCGAATACAGTACCATAATAGCTTGACGCCATCTTCTGATAATCATAGAAGAGGGTTGGAGTATGGAAATAGTGAGCCTCCAAACAAGTCGTTGAAGAAACTGTTATATGAAGATCTGCCCATTTAAGGTATTGATAGATATTGACTCCTACAACAAAGCGGATATTGTCATGACTAAAATTCAAATTTACATCATTGTGACGCGGAATATAGACAAAGAGAGCCTCTAGATGCTTACCAGCTACATGATTAATATATTCGCCCAACTGCTCCTCAAATCCAGCTTGCCCACTTACAACGACAATGTGCTCGTACTTCTTCCTATCCTCTGTAAAGATGTCCGTATCAAAGAACTTATCTGCTTTCTCCAGCATATAGAGTCCTGTCATTTCTACATTCTTTGCATACTTAGGAAGCTCTCTTTTGAAATAGTTATACTCCTCAACACCGAAGACACAAATTGAATCCGGATTGAGTTCAAAATCATAGTCCCTTGCGTTATAAGCATCATGATTTCTGTTGAGCACTCCATGCTGCAATTCGATTACCTTAAGCCCGTGCTGATGGAAAGCCCATAAATAACCCATCGAGTCATATGGACACTCAAAGAGGATCGTCTTAGGTTTACGAAAAATAGCCAAAGTGAGATTCATAGCCCTACGTTGAGCATCAAGATGGCGCACATAATGCAAGTAATCAAACTTGATATTATAGTCTTCCAAAATTTTTTCCATTAACTGATGGCTCTCAATAGCCGACTTCTTAACTAGCGGAAGCCTTTTGAATAGCTGGCTCCAGAACAACATCCAAGATTCACTGATGATATCCTTTTCTTCAATAGAAGTCCTTGCAACATGTCCGAAATCACGACTTGGCTTCTCAATCATCAAAGTCTTTTCTGGCACATGAACAATAGCTCCACTGATTCGATGGATCATTTTGTCCCCCACCTGTTTTCTGCGTTCAGCAGCCGTAAAAGCCCACACGTCATACTTCTTCCAAGCCTGAAGTGGCGAGCCATAAAAAAGCGATTTGAGCACAATCTTCATGACTGACTTTGACATCTTGATTTCGGTATTTACACTAACACAATCAAGGAGCCTAAGTCTCAAAAACGACCAGACACTAACACCTTTATATTTAATACTCATCACATCATACTTCGACTCAATATCATGCAATAAAGCAACAGCCTCCAAATATGTCATATCAATGAAATTTCTTCTCTTGTTTCAACCTGTTATAATGCATCTCTATATTTTATAACCTTGGCAGGATTACCACCGACAACTGCAAACGGAGGAACATCCTTTACGACTACTGACCCGATGGCAACAATAGCACCCTCGCCAATAGTTACATTTCCAGAAATAGTCACATCAGAACCCAACCATACACAATCCCCTATCACCACATTCTTCTCTACGTATATACTACCATACGGAATTGATTCGCCATGATCGTAATCGTGACTTCCAAGCATTATTTTACAATTCTCACCAGAATGAAAATAGTCCCCCACTTTCACCCCTCACAATCCACTAATAGTCAAGCCATTAGAGCTGAAGTGTTCACCAACATCCACCTTAGCGGTTTGGGAAACTCTGCAAAAGCCATTCACGCCAACGCTTCCGTACGAATGAAGCATACGCTTGAAAAGGAAGGTGTAAAATTTGGAGTGAAGTCTCCTAATAAGTCTCAATATCTCAAATAAAATGCGTTTCATCGCCTATACTCCTTTATTATCTGATTATATAGATTTAAGTATCGTTTAGCAATCGCACTCCAGTCAAATGTAGTTCGTGAGCTTCTTTCTTTCTGATCCCGCTGAATCCATTCGACCAATGAATCAACATCTACGTTATCAAAATCCAGTACATAGTAATCTTCTGAATTTACATCGCTAGCGATTGTACCGATGATTTCCTTATTCACTATTGTTCTCATCCCTGTAGCGTTAGCCTCTAGTTCCGAGAGGGCCTGTCCTTCCTTCCAACTTGAATGAACGTAAATGTCTGCTGCTGAATAATACTTATATAATTCTCCTGCTGTCTTATATCCAAGAAGTTTTACCTTCCCTTCAAGACCACTTAATTGTACGAACTCTTTAATAGCCTTTTCATCAGGTCCTTTTCCTACTATCCAATACTGAACATCAATATCAAACCGACTCAACTGATTAATGAAAGCCATCTGCCCCTTTCGTTCCTGAACTGAAGCAACTGTAATAAACACCCTACAGTCATCAGACACTCCAAACTCCTCTCGAATCTTCGCACGTTCATCAGGAGAGAAATAAAACTTCTGGCAGTCAACCCCATTAGGAATTACCATAACCTTGTCTTTAGGTACACCAAGAATAGATTCGTATTCTTCCAAGGATTCCTGAGTAAGTCCAGAATAAGCATCTGCAAGCTTAATATTTCCAAGATTTCTATCTCTATTCACGACATCAGACTCATCTCCACGATAGAATATACCATGACATGTAAGCAACATCGGAATATGGTTCTTACCTATCGCAAATCGAACAGGAGATATGTTCGCAATACTATTCACATGAATCAGATCCGGTTGTACACTTTTTATCGCTTCACGAATATTATCCTCATAAAAAGCATATCGAAATACATTCTGATGATCAACTTTGCGATAATGATTCAAAGAACGCCAAGTTGACAATGGGTGAGAAACAGTATGAATAAGCATTCTCAACGGACGTATCTTATAACCTATATACCGATTCGGAAACGAAGACGCCTTGGCTGCAGCATCGTGTGTGATATTCGTTCCATAAATATAATACACTACATCACCCGCCTTCTGTTTACTCAATTCATATACAACATTAGCAGCCCCCGTAGTATAATTGCCACCAATCTCCTTTGGAAGCTGACCTATGATTAATACCTTCATAAATTAATTTATCAAAGCATGATATATATCCATATAAGTCTTTGTCATCTTATCAATAGAGAACTGACTATGTATTTTGTTTCTTGCATTCTCTGAAGTACGATTATATAAATCAGAATCCTGCATGAGAACAAGCATATCTTTATAAGCCTGTTGAACATCAGACGGCTTGATGATATACCCATCCTTTCCATCAGTAATAATCTCACCTGTACCCCCGCCCTCCGTTGCGATTACCGGCACACCAGAAGCCATTGACTCAAGGATACTATTTGACACTCCTTCCGCATGTTTACTACTATTAGTGAAAAGAAAAGAAAAATCTGTCAGCTGAAGGATTGATTCAATATCTGTCCTACGACCTACAAAACGGATATTCGAATATTTGCCGTTGATCTTTTCTTGATAATACTCCAGTTTTTCTCCATTGCCTATCGCGAGGAATGTCACATCCTGATCACGTGACATATCTGCCAAATTTATATAAGAATCCCAATCTTTCGCATCGTTCACTCTCGCAAACATTATTGAAAGATACTTAGTAGTGACCGACAATTCTTCTCTCAAGGCAGCTTTATTCACAGACTCAGGAATCCTATCGAAATTAAAGCCATTGTAGATCACATGACTCTTCTTCATTGGAGCTCCCTTGGCGATTAAGCCAGCTCGTGAATTACTTATCACAGCATCCGCTTTCATGAATGTATATCTCATAGCCAGATACCTAAAGGATGTCTTCTTGTCTTTGTTGGCATCAGCCACAAAGCCTGCGATATACTTGTAGTTATACTTTCCTTTCAGAAGTCCCAAGAGCATCATTTCTGTTGGAGTGTCGATCCATGAATGAACGATGTCCGGCTTAAAAGATCTAATAATATCTTCGATAGCATCGCACCTTTGCTTCCTATCTTGGAAATGAATGCAATGCTTCACCATCTTTACATTCAGCACTTCTTTGTAGTCAATTCTATCCGAGAAAGTGATTGTCTGCATTTCGAAATCAGGATTTCCTGACAAGTCCTTCAAGAGCTGAATCATTCTACGCTCGCGACCACCACCACCGAAATTGTTTATAAGAAAGAGAATTTTCATGATAAAGCATCCTTTAAAAGTACATCATTGCGAGAGCAAGCTATACTGTAGCCTAGGACAAGAGAGATATAAATCTCCATATTGTTCACTGCCATAGACAAAAATGACTTACAGAAAAATATAATAAATATCATTCCTAAGGCTGTATCCATTGTACTCTTCTTCGGTGCTCTTTGCCAAAACGCAAAAAGTTGGTACATAAAGAAAGTATATATTGCAACCCCCAAGAGTCCTTGGTTCACTCCTATTTCCAACCAATCGTTGTGAGCGTAGTTAGGACCAAACCGTACAGTTGTATCAGCTCCCTGCCCCAAAAGGATGAAGAATATATTTCTATCAAACATAAAATTCAAGAAATAAGAATATAAAGTGTCTCTCTGGCTTGAATGCCCATTGATCGTATCCTGTATTCGCTGATCAAAATACGCACTGGTATCTATCATATATAAAATGTAATAGTATGAAACGCATACTATTACAACTGACAATAGCAGATAAATTACTTTTTGTTTCTTTGGGACACTAGAAATAAATCTAAACAAGAAGAGAACAAGACATAATACCCCTATCAATATTGCGCCTCTCTTCATAGCACCAACAATAAGGAGCATACATACTGCCAAGTATGCATACTGCAGAATGGGACGCTTATTAAAGAAACATGCCAACGGCATTAATGCCAGAATAATATAACCCGCATTATTTGTAACCTCGTCAGTATCAAACATACGGAGAGCCATCGCTTTCTGCATACCAACATAATATCTCCCCAAACCAATCACCAAAAAGATAAATGCAAATACAAAAATCCATTTCTTTGTTATATATCCATTCTTTGCAAAATAATAATATGCATAAATCGGCAGAATTGAGTTCAATATATTTTTCAAATAAAAATCTGCAGGTATTATATTCCATGATGTATGTATCGCTCCACCTGCAATAATGTTCATTCCTCCATACAGAATAAACATTATTGTCAGGACATTTAATACTTTGATAATCGTTGGCTGATTCGTAAGAAGCAGTACTTTACCGAAACAATACAATGACATTAACATGACCATACCATAAAATATGACCGAAATAATGTCAGCATGGTATAGCACGCCCTTTAGGTGCATTAGACACCATAACATGGTATATACTGTACAATAATTATTTTTTTGAGTCATTGCTAATATTTCAATTTATAGCCAAAAGGTTCCAATTATTTTACCCGCTTCCCTTGTTGCCATTTTTTATGCCATTTGCAGGATACTCCACAAACCTTCCAAAATCCACCTTGAAGAACCGCTCCTTACCATTAAAGCAGAAGAAATTACAGTCTTTTAATCCATCATATTTTTATTCCATCTGACCGCCACTCGCTTTACTCTTGATAATCAATTATTTAAAGTAAAGTAGTAGGTAGTTTCAGAATATCTCCCAAATTTTCCTGCCAGATATTTGGAGTGAAAACCCCAAAACCAGATGCAGGATAGAAGGTCAGTTCACCAAAATATTCTTTATTATCAATCACATATAGATCAACACGTACAAACGGAATATCTTTTGCCAACTTTCGACAGATACTGATAAGTATATCAAGATGCTCGGGGCGAGCAACGGGCGTTAGCCCGTTGCTCGCAACAGGATTGAGTCCGACAAACTCTTGATGATTCCATTCCATATCGTAGAAATCAATTGTCTCTTTAGTATGACGATCCCGGATCACCTGACAATACATTGGTTCTCCATTAAAGCAGAAAAACTTGTAATCAGATAAATCATTAGAAGCAGTCGCCTCAACAGGAGCCATAAACTTTTCAGCAATGATTTTTTTAGGTACATTCTTGTATGGCCATTCACGATATCCCCAATATATATCAGACTGAAGAGATTGATTCATTTTAGTGATAGCTTCTGCTTTATTAAACTTCTGCTTATTGGTACATATAACGACACCACATCCTCCACCACCGTGTGTTGTTTTCAACACAAACTTGTCCGGAAGTGAATCCCACTCAATATCCTCAGGGTTATCCCACACACCAAGGGTTGGTATAATATACTCTTCACCGATGCAACCTGCGACATATTGCTTTACCGCATGCTTATCTACCATTGTAGTGTACTCAGACTTACGATTATAAACCTTAAGCCACTGTATCTTTTCGGTAAAGGTCTTTGGATTCTTCCAATCTATCCAGTGTCCCATCTTAGCCCTATAAATGATAGATAGGTATAGCTTATCCGGCCACAATCTACGAGTGTAGAATGAAGCAAGATAAATATAATGCCATGGTTCAGATAATAACCTTTTGAGCGTTCTAATAAGCTTATTCACTATTGCTATCTATGTTCAATACTCCAATGGTTTCACATTATCCATTAAGTATTGCTTTTTGTTCGGTTTAATTTCATAGAATACGCCCCTCTCACAGTTCTTTTTGTAATATTCGTCAATACTACAAATTACTCTTGCAGGTGATCCTACAACAACGGAATTAGAAGGTACATTCCTAGTTACAATAGAATTAGCACCGATAATAACGTTATCTCCGATAAGAACATTACCTAGGATAATTGAATTCATTCCTACATATACATTATTACCAATTTTAATTCTGCCCATTTTGTCATGTCTCTTGTCAAAATAGCCCAATGTATTAAGAACTTTTACTCCCCCATCATGAGTCATTAAGTGACAACCTGATGCGAATAGACAATTCTCACCTATTTCAACTAAATATGGCTCTGTACCAACAAAATAGAGGTCACAATTGAATCTCGTACGGTTACCAACCTTACAACCTAAATCTCTCAATATTCGTCTCCTACCCTCTTCTGTTCGTTTGAGAAAGAAACGTCTTATCAAATAAAAAATGTTCATCATCTAATTTGTTGATTGTCTCTATTTATTTCGATTGTATAATCGTTTAGCACTATCAATCAATACGATAATCCAATCCATCTTATACTTAAATAATTTTATAACTGTATTTTTACTTGAGTACTTTAACAGTGTCGAGAAATAGGGATTATTTCGAATAGCCTCGTACATCTGACTTTTTTTACTATAAGAGGTAGGGAAACAGGCTATCTTCACAATAAACCGGCTTAGATTGTCAAGCATCTTTCCAGCATATTCTGAAAAGTCATCTTCTGTCCAAACACCTTCACCCTTTAAAAAGTCCCAAACTAAAGAGCGTACTGTCCCATTAATTAAAAGCGAATCAATATTAACAGTATGTGTTATAGATTCAGGATTAACAGTATAATTATATAGAACCGAATCAATAAATGATACAGAACGGCACTGCTTGTAATAATCAATAGATTGCAACAAATCTTCTCCATGGCTTATGTGGAAGAATTGCGAATAATCTATATCTCTAAGCAGGTCTGCAGAAATGCATTTAAGGCACAATGAATTATAGTACATTTCAGAAAACACGACTTTATAAAGCTGACGCTTATCTGAAATGACTCCGTAGAAAGCACCTTTCAACTGACTACCCTGAATTACTTCTCCATTATTAACTTTTTGCCATCCATATACAACAATGTCGCTTCCGTCTCTATTGATGGTATCATTTAGGGTTTCAAGCGCAAATGGAAGTAGACTATCATCAGAATCTAGACTGATTACAAAAGACTCCTGCTTCTTATGACTTAAAATGAACGTGTTGCCAGCCATTCTTGCTGCTACCAATCCTTTATTTTCTTGATGAATGACATGAATACGATTATCATTTTTTGCCAGTTCATCGCATATTTGACCGGACTTATCTGGACTGCCATCATCTACCAAAATCAGAATCCAATTCGAATAGGTCTGATTCTTGACTGATAGACAGCAATCCATCAAATATTTCTCAGTTTTGTAGACTGGAACTACAATATAAAATAACCGCTTATTTTCCATCATTGTTTCTTATATTCGCTAAAAAGTAACTATTTTACAACATTGAGCAATTTCCCCCGTTCTTCCTTGTTAAGCACCACAAAGAAAACTATGGTAAACATGACTAAGCCAACAACAATAAGCATTCCTCCTAATTGGAGAAGATTGCCTACGTGAAGCCATGATGTTATGAGTTTCCCACAAACATAGCAAAGTAGGAAGGATATAGTAATTTTGAATGATATCAAAAGAAAATCTGTCTTGCACTCTTTGTATATTCTACAAACAGCAATAACATTCAAGACAAAACATTGCAATATTGAGAAAATAGCACTTATTATGAGGATAATCATCGCATTGTCTGGAGTTGCTAACTCACATACCCCAATAAGTACAGAAATATCGACAACACCTAAAACAATTGTACCAATAGCGGGAAATTTCATCTTGTTCCATGACCTATATACAAAAGCCATAATACCACCAGCTGCATAGTATGGCAAGACTATCATTTTCATGACAAGCCACCAGTTATACTGTCCCATACCGTTTCCAAGCCAAACGTCAAGAATAGCAACTCCACACCCAGATATTGTACCAGTCAAAATCGCGGACAAGCAGCCTACAATTGTTGATTGCTCAACAAATAGAGACTTTACTTCATCATGGTTACCTTTTGCATATGCCATCAGAATAAGAGGACCAAAGAGAGAACCAATAACACTCACAATTACGATAACATAATGTCCGATTTCACTAATCGCACCCAAGGCTCCGGATGATTCTGTTCCCCAATAATGGTTAACAATGAGATTATCTGTTCTATATAAAAGGGTATCACCACAAAGCTGAATCAGCACCCATATTGACATTCCCAAGATTGAAAACAGGACGGCTTTATCAAATAATGAAAACGACACATGCACTAGGGATGGCTTAAAACGAAAGAACAAAAATATGCTCATAAAAAGTACTAGACCTTCGGTCAAAAGGTTTGTAAGACCTACAAGAGACACATCAACTCCAATGAATTCAAATAGCACAATAACCACAACTAATTTGAAGACCGTACGAATGATCTTCATCACATTCATCAAGTCAAGTCGGTTGATAGCATAAAGAGTTACATTCAACAAACTTGAAAAGAGTGAAACCACAAAACTGAGTAGCGTATAGCCGAATAGAAGTCGAGCACTATTCATCAGTTGTGCTGGTATTTGAAAAAGAGAATCTGCCTTACTTACGATCCAAACACCAATTGGAACAACCAAAATACTTATCAATAAAACGACAACAAATGATGTTGATATATCTTTAGACGCCTCTTCATGATCTCCTTTTTGTAATGCCACACTATAGAAACGAGTGTACGCATGAGTCAGTGTCTGAGTAGCAACACTGATATATTGGTTAATAATAAGCGCCAAGGGCAAGATGCCGTATGCGGCAAGGCCAAGACTATTGACTAGATATGGAGTATAATAGATACCAACCAACAGATTAGCAATCAACGCCAATATATTGGTATAAAAATTCATTTTTGTCTGTTTTTTCTTATCTAACATTCATATAGTTGTTTTATCGACTTTCAATCACAACATGAAAGAGGATTGGAATAACGAATTGTCCCACAATTAGACTGCCTTGTTGACATAGTTTTCAGCAGCATTATCTCGAGGTCTCACCATACAAGGATTCCCAAATACAATGCTATAGGCAGGAACATCGCAGTTGACTATTCCATTAAATCTTTATATTTATAATAATATTTTAGCATCAAAACAATACTAAAACTTAAAAAATAGACCATTAATGACTCAACTCATTCATTAGTGCCATAATATTGGGCATACCACTGAGCAAAAGCCCTTAATCCTTCCCTTAAACTAGTAGATGGTTTGAACCCAAAATCCTGTTCAAGCGGTGTGGTATCAGCAAAGGTCACCGGAACATCGCCCGGCTGCATGGATACTAACTCCTTGTGTGCCTCAAAGTCATAATCAGCAGGAAGCACTTTAGCTACAACGAGTTCTTCCTGAAGGATGGTGACAAAATCGAGAAGATTTTCCGGAGAGTTATTACCAATATTATATACTTTGTATGGTGGAATTGGCAACCCATCTTCGCCATTCTGCTTCTCCGGGGCATGTTGTATAATGCGAACAACACCTTCTACAATGTCATCTACATAAGTGAAGTCGCGCTTGCAGTTGCCGTAGTTGAAAATTTGAATAGTCTTACCGTCACGGAGTTTGTTTGTGAAGCCGAAGTACGCCATATCCGGACGACCAGCAGGGCCATATACCGTGAAAAAACGTAAACCAGTCGATGGGATGTTATAAAGCTTTGAATAAGCGTGTGCCATCAACTCGTTGCTCTTCTTTGTGGCAGCATAAAGAGATACAGGATTATCCACCTTGTCATCGGTACTATATGGAATTTTTTTGTTGCTACCATAAACCGATGAAGAGCTAGCATACACAAGATGTTCCACCTCATTGTGGCGGCACGCCTCAAGGAGATTGTAAAAACCGATAAGATTACTCTCAATGTAAGCTTCAGGATTGGTGATACTATAACGTACTCCAGCTTGGGCTGCAAGATTTACAACAACCACAGGTTTTTGATCTGCAAATATCTTGTCCACCACAGTTTTGTTAGCGATAGAATCATGTACAAATGCCCAGTCACGACCAAGAGCTTCGATCTCCTTCAATCGCTCATATTTAATTTTTACGTCGTAATAGTCAGTTATAGAATCAATACCGATAACTTTGATATCTTTCACGTCAGCAAACAATCTTTTAACAAGATTGCTGCCTATAAAACCTGCCGCACCTGTTACAAGAACTACCTTTCCCTCAAGCGAAATATTATATGCTAACATAATAGTAGTGCTTTCAAAAATAAACGTTAGTCACGACGGAAAATATCGCGTGTATATACTTTCTCTTCTATGTCATCAAGACACGAGTCAAAACGATTTGCGATAATCGCCTTTGACATTTTTTTAAACTTTGCAAGGTTATTCACGACTTTACTACCAAAGAATGACTCACCATCAGTAAGAGTTGGCTCATAGATGACGATTTCCGCACCCTTTGCTTTAATACGTTTCATAATCCCTTGAATGGCACTTTGACGGAAATTATCAGAATTGGATTTCATAGTCAAACGATACACACCAATGGTTATTTTTTGCTCTTTCTGAGCATCCCATGAACAGGAGGCGGTGTAATAACCCGCTTTACGCAGCACTTGATCTGCTATGAAGTCTTTTCTTGTACGATTACTTTCTACAATGGCAGTCATCATGTTCTGAGGAACATCCTGATAGTTAGCCAAGAGTTGTTTCGTATCTTTAGGCAAACAATAACCGCCATAACCAAAGGATGGATTATTATAGTGTGTGCCAATACGAGGATCAAGACCAACGCCTTGTATTATTGATTGAGAATCAAGACCTTTTATTTCTGCATAAGTATCCAATTCATTAAAATAGCTGACACGCAAAGCGAGATAAGTATTAGCAAACAATTTAACAGCCTCTGCCTCTTTTATACCCATAAAAAGAGTGGGAATATCTTCCTTGATTGCACCTTCCTGAAGTAATGCGGCAAAAGTACGTGCAGCCTTCTCTAGGGCAGGAATATTCGCAACAGACTTAATCGCTTCGTTTTCCTCGTCAAACTGCTCGCTATCAATCAACTTTGGATAACCAACAATAATACGACTTGGATATAAGTTATCATAAAGAGCCATACTCTCACGAAGAAACTCAGGAGAAAAAAGCAAGTTAAGCTTCTTGACTCCCTTACGGGCATACTTCAAATAAAGTCCACGACAATACCCTACAGGAATAGTAGACTTGATTACCATTACAGCATCAGGATTGACACTCAAAACCAGGTCAATGACATCCTCTATATGATGAGTATCAAAATAGTTCTTCACCGGGTCATAATTAGTAGGGGCCGCTATAATCACAAAATCAGCGTCACTGTATGCCTTGGCACCATCAAGCGTAGCGGTTAGATCTAATTCCTTTTCGGACAAATACTTTTCTATATACTCATCCTGAATAGGTGATTGTTTACGATTAAGCATATCTACTTTCTCGGGAATCACATCGACTGCCGTCACCTGATGATGTTGCGACAAGAGCGTTGCTATGCTAAGACCAACATAGCCGGTACCTGCAACAGCAATCTTCAATTCTTTTGTATCCATTGTTGATTTATGTTAGTGTTATAGATTATTCTGGTTATTTATCCAAAACCTCAAACCTCGGTGAGTTCTTGGATTTAAATTCAGGTACCACTTTCTTCATTAACCTCACTGTATCCATGATCTTTACCGTACGGGATAAATTCTCGAACTCCCCATAAGTGTCAAGGATATCAGTATATTCATAATGACGTACCTTCGCTATCATTATCTTCTTATTCTCGGTAGGAATCGTATTCTCTTTATCGCTCAGGACTTCTTCATAAAGTTTCTCACCCGGACGCAATCCCGTAAACTCTATCTCAATATCTTCACCGGGACGATAACCGGCCAATTCGATCATACGGGTAGCCAGATCAACAATCTTCACGGCCTTCCCCATCTCAAAGACAAAAATCTCATTGCCTTCACCCATAGTAGCAGCCTCCATTACCAGACGACAAGCTTCGGGAATAGTCATAAAGAAACGAATGATATCAGGATGAGTCACTGTAACAGGACCACCATTCTCAATCTGTTCTTTAAAACGGGGAATGACAGAACCGTTACTACCCAAGACGTTACCAAAGCGGGTAGTGATAAATTTGGTATGGCCTTTTACTTTTCCCTCACGGATAGCACATCCCAAACTCTGTACATAGATTTCGGCTAATCGTTTCGAGCATCCCATGACATTGGTAGGATTCACCGCCTTATCGGTAGAAACCATGATCATCT
>ERZ826396.728-NODE-728-length-45302-cov-10.454041_pt1 | contig 45302 bp, 40 predicted proteins | sample MGYA00519926_ERZ826396 | MGnify/ENA primary metagenome ERZ826396 (study PRJEB31778, sample SAMEA3449230) | human gut metagenome | biome: human gut; feature: human-associated habitat; material: faeces | place: United Kingdom | collected 2010/2012 ... | reverse complement strand
TGGTCTTGCCGCCGCCCGAGGGCCCCACGAGCGCCACCGTGGCCCCCGCGGGCACGGAAAGCGTCACGTCGCACAGCGCCGGCACGGCGGTCGTGGGGTAGGTGAAGCTCACGTGGTCGAACTCGATGCTGTTGCCGGCCGGCTCCTTCGCCCGGTCGGGCGCGACCTCGTGCATGAGCGGCGCGCCGAGGATGCCCTCGAGGCGCATCACGGCGTCCTGCGCCTCGGTGAGCGCTTGCGAGGCGTACATCACCTTCGTCATCATCATGGTGGTGAGCGCCGAGAACACCACGTAGAACAGGAAGTCCGACAGAAACGCCGGGAAGTCGCCCGCGCTCTGCGCCAGCAGGATGCCCGCCGGCACCAGCACCGCGAACGTGGCGTTGATGGCCACGAGCTGCGCCACCTGCGGGGGCGTGCAGAGGCGCACGTAGGCGTTCGCGAAATCCACGTACGCCTTGATGGCGTCGCGGAACGTGTGGAACGACCGCACCGTCTGCTGGAACACCTTCACCACCGGGATGCCGCGCACGTACTCCACCGCGCCCTTGTTCATGCGGTCGAGCGCGTCCTGGTAGTTCTTCATGAACGTCATCATGTTGGTGTTCTCGTCGCCCCCGCCGCCGGCCATCATCCACATCATGCACAGCGCCGACACCACGATGGGCACGAGGCACAGAAGCCCCAGCACCCAGTCGAACACGAACATGACGGCGAGGAACGCCACCGGCGTGACGAGCGCGCCCACGAAGTCGGGGAAGCGGTGCGCCAGCACGCCCTCGGTGAGCCCCGTCGCCCCCTCGATGACGCGCCGCAGCTCGCCGGTGGAGTGCGTGCCGAAGTACCCGAGCGGCACGCGCGCGAGGTGCGCGAGCGCGGCCTTGCGCATGTTCGTGGCCGTGCGGAACGCCGCGAGGTGCGTGCACATGAGCGCCGCGAAGTACACGACGAGCCCCGCAAGCGCGAACGCGAGCGCCGCGAGGCCGTACGCGGCCGCATGGGTGGCCTGCGCCCAGTTCGGGGCCGCCGCCACGAGGTCGCGCAGCACGAACCACACGCACACGAGCATCGCGATGGACAGCACCGCGTTCACGCCCGACAGCACGCACCCCAGCACGGTGAGCTTCCTGTGCCCGCCCGCGAAGTCCAGAAGCCGCGCGATGGGGTTGCGCTGCTTGGGGGGCTTGGAAGGTTTGGAAGGTTTGGGCTTGCCGGGTTCGGGGGGCGTCCCCCCAGGACCTTTTGAACCTTGCCGTTTCTCGACCATGCGCCACCGCCTTTCGCTCATATTAACCATGGAGAACAAAATAGCCTTTCCCTCCGAAAAGCAAGGCCCGAACGGAGAAATCGAGCGATCCTGCCGAAAAACCGAGCGAAAGCGAGTAAACCGAAACAGCCGCCGCCGGCTCCGTCTCGAAGGAGTGATCGGAAGCGGCCTCGGCCAAGCGGTCAGCGTCGGCTCGACGGAATGACCGGCGGCGGCCTCGATGAAGCAGCGGGCCCCACCGATGGCAAGAAATAACCAAAGTCGGAAAGTCACGCGCCTCCTTCAACCTCCCTTACGTCCGCACGCAATCGCCGACCAGGCCTTTCTCCCAGACTGCGGAAAGGTGCGCTCGCAAAATCTTCCGACTTCGGTTATTTCTTGCCATCTAAGGGGGCTCCCTATCAAACCGCAGTCGGCAAAGGCCGACGCAAAGCAGCGGACAGGCAATATCCCAGCGGCCCTTGGGAAAGCGACGGACAACGCGCGGCCACAGTGCCAGAAGAGGGTTGCAGGAGGCGTCGCGAGAAGCGCCGCCCTCTAACAGGTGCTATCATGGCGGCATGGAGAACTTCGAGAGAACATGGCGGCTCATCCGCGAGCAGCTGCTCGATCAAGCGAGCGGCGCGCAGCCGCGCGCCGTCTCAAGCCGTCGAACCCTCTTCGGCATCCGCAGCTCCGTGGAGGAGAAGATGGATCGCTTCGCCCAGGAAATCGAAGAGGAGCAGCAGGCAAGGCGGGACGCGGAATCCGGCATCACCACCCCAACGCCGCAGCGTCGCCAAAGCGCGGGGCCGGACAGCGCAACGGGGCAGGTGTTGCGCAACGGGGCACCCGCCCCGGAACAGACGCGCCCCGCCACGCCCCCTCCAGAAGATGTGGCAGAACAAAGCGGGGCAGAACACATAGAGCGCACCGAGCGCGCCCGGCATCCCGGCTAGGCGGCAATCTTCGCGAAGTGCTTCTTGAAGATCTTCGCGCCCAGGAAGCCGCCGATGAGGGCGCCTGCCACGCAGCCCACGCCGGCCACGGCGATGAGCGGGCTCTGCATGAAGCTGACAAGGGTCTGGCCATACTCCACGCTCATGCCGGACTGCACCACCATGTCCACGTAGGAATCGCCCGCAAGGAAGATCATAGACTGCTGGCCCACCCAAAACGCCAGCGTCCACGCGGCGAACGCGATGACGTTCTTCACCGTCGAGCGCTTGCCCACGCTCACGATGAGCTCTGCTAGAACGCCGCCCACGACGATGCCCACCGGGCCCGTCCACAGCATCCCCAAAAGCAGCGCCACCACCGCCACCAGCACCGACATGATGAGGATCGCGCCGCGCTTCGGCACGCGCGCCAGCAAATACATCCACACGATGCCCGCCGGAACGGCGCCGATGGCGTGCGTGAACCAGAACGTGTTGGCGTTCGTGCCCAGCACCATCGCGAAGATGAAGAACACGACGAACAGAAGCACGCCGAAGATCGCGATGAAGATGAAGTCCTTCCCTACCAACTTGCCCGAGTTTTGGGCGTATGCCGCAGTGACCATGTGAAACTCCCTTCGATTGACTGGATTGGCTGAGCGGTAGGGCACAAAGGCCCTCTCCCGCATGGTTCCTTATCCGGCGAGGCGCGCCGGGCCGACCTACCCGAAGCCGAACACCTCCCGCGCGCGGCGCAGTGTGCGCGGCGAGAACGCGAAGCGCTCCGCGATGCGGCCGTCGGCCATGAAGGCCAGCTCGTCGCAGGTGGCGCACGCGAACTCGAAGTCGTGCGTGACGATGACGAGGCAGGTGCCGCGCGCCTTCAGCCGCTCGATCTGCGCGGCCACGCGGCGCATGTTGGCGAGGTCGAGGCCGCTCGTGGGCTCATCCAACACCATCACGCGCGCGCCCTGCAGCGCGCCGGCGGCGATGGCGAGGCGCTGCCGCTGGCCGCCCGAAAGCGACAGCGGATGGCGCTCGCGGAAGTCCTCGAGGGCGAAGTCGGCAAGCGTGCGGTCGACGAGGGCCGCGGCCTCCTTCTCGGGAAGCGCCTTGCCCTCGCGGCGCTCGCGCGCTTCGAGGGCAAGGCGCAGCTCGCCGGCCGCCGTGTCGCTGAACAGCTGATAGCCGCTCTCCTGCATGGCAAGGTACACGCGGCCCGCCCGCTCGCGCGGGCCGAGGACGCGCCCCGACAGGCGCACCTCGCCCGCGCTCTCGGCGTGCAGTCCCGCGAGGCAGCGCGCCAGCGTGGTCTTGCCCGCCCCGTTGCGCCCCACGAGCGCCACCGCGCACCCCGCCTGCGCGGAGAACTCACAGTTGCGGACGACCGCCGCGCCCCGCCGCCCGTAGCGCGCTTCAAAGCCCCGCACTTCAAGGAGGGGATGGGCGGGTTCTTCCGCGCGCGGAGCCTCAAGGGAGACGCGTGCCTCCATGCTGCCCCGATCCTCCGAATCCTTGGCAGCCGGCTCCACCTCGGCGATGTCCCAGGCGCGCAGGCCCTTGCGGGCGCGCTCGGCAGCGGGCATCGCGGCGAACTCGGCGACGGGCAGGTCGCAGGTGATGCGGCCGTCTTCCATAAGCACGATGCGGTCCGCCACACCCGCCAGCCACCACAGGCGATGCTCGGCCACGAGGATCGTCTTGCCGGCGGCCTTCAAGCGCGCCAGCACGTCGCGCAGACGCTTCATCGCATCCACGTCCAGCGCGGCGGTGGGCTCGTCCAGCACGAACACGGACGGCTCCATCGCATGCACCGACGCCACGGCCACCAGCTGCTTCTCGCCGCCGGACAGCGCGCGGATATCGCGCTCCATCAAACGCTCGATGGAAAGCTCGCGCACGGTGGCCGCCACGCGCGCGTGCATCTCGCCCTGCGGCACGCCCATGTTCTCGCAGCCGAACGCCACCTCCGAGGTGGTGTCCAAGTTGAAGAACTGGCTGCGCGGGTTCTGGAACACGCTGCCCACGGCGCACGACAGGTCATCCATCTCCCATGCGTCCATCGGCACGCCCTGCACCAGCACCTCGCCGGTCGCCTCGCCCGCGTACAAGGCGGGGATGAGGCCGTTCACCATGCGCGTGAGCGTGGTCTTGCCGCAGCCGGACGGCCCGGTGAGCACCACGCATTCCCCTTGGCGAACCACGAGGTTCACGCCGGACACGGATGCCGCGCCGCGCGCGTGCGCGCCCGATCCGCCGCCCGACGCAACACGAGCGGCTTCCGCAGTCCCTGCGCCCTCCCCGTTCGATCCGCCGCCCGACGCCCTCGTCTCCCCGCGCGGCGCGCCGTCGGCTTCCCCGTCCAGCGCGGTGTAGGAGAAACCCGCGTCGCGAAACTCGATCGCCGGCGCGCTCATGCGAACCACCAGCCCATCCGCACGCCCAGCAGAAATACGGCCACCGCCGAAAACGCCGCCAGCATGAGCCAGTCCATCGCGCGCAGCCGCAGGTCGTAGTACGACGTGCGCGGACGCGACGAGTCCATGCCGCGCACGGTGGCGGCGTTGCCCAACTCGTCGGCCACGATGGCAAGGCGGCTCATCACGGGCACGAGCAGGTTCTCCATCACGCGCACGGGCTGCGTTGCCACCATGCGGGTGCCGAGCGGCACGCCGCGCACGCGCATGGCCTCCACCACCGAGGTGAACTCGGCCGCCATCGTGGGGAAGAACCGCAGCGCCACGCACAGCGCGATGATGGCGTGGCGCGGCAGATGGATGCGCTGCAGCGCGCACGCCAGCTCGCCCACGCGCGTGGTGGCGATCATGTTCGACGCGAACATGCCGATGCAGAACACGCAGCGCACCACCACGAGGACGACCGCGAAGGAGGCCGACACCGAGCTGGGCGCAAGCAGCGACAGATAACCCACCGCGGTCACCACCACGTACACCGCGCACCAGCGCACAGCCGAGGCCGCCCGCCCGCACCAGATGCACACGACGGCGCACAGCCCCACCATGACGAAGTGGGCGCCCATCGTGTTCGGCGAGAACGCGATGGCGTTCAGCAGCACGAGGATGGCCACGGACACGCGCGGGTCGAGCCGCCGCGCCGCCAGCGCGCCGCGAACGGGGGCGGAGCCGGAGGCGGATGCGGAGGAGGATCGTCCACCGGAAGCGGCCGGATGCGTCGCGACGGGCTCCCCCGCCGCGTCTGCGGAACGAGCGCGCGACACGGCATCCGAGGGCATCCCATCCGCCGGAACTTCGACAGAATCCTCCCCACCGGCTTCGGAAAGCCCGCCAACCGACATCGGAGGGGCCGCCGCCTCGCAACCCGCGCAAGCGCAGGGCCTCCCGAGGGCCGAGGAGGCGAAGGCGGACGGTCTACAGGAGGATCCGCATGCGTTTTCGGCTGCCGTTGCCGGAGGCTGCGCGCTCATGGACGACCCCCCAGGAAGGTTCGGGGCCCCGCTTGCAATCGCCGAAAGAGTTCTTTACTATTAACCATGGTTAACATGTTAGCGAGAAAACGGAAATGGAGCACCCGATTCCCCCATCGACACGCTCGAGCCGAAAAACGATGCGATCCCGCCGAAAACCGAAGGGCCGAGAGGCGCAGACGAGCGGGCGAGCGGCGGGCCTTCGAGCCATCGGACAGGACGCAGCATCCGCCCGCGCTGCAGGGGAACCGTCCCGCAACGGAAAGGAGCCTTCGTGACCACCCGCGACGCCAAGCGAACGACGAGGATCGAGGAGATGTTCGCACCCCAGGTGAAGGCCATGCACGGCATCCCTTTCGAAGAGGGCGAACTGCGCCGCTGCGGGCGCGGCTGGCGCATCGACCCCGCATGGGGCGAGGGCACGTACTGGTACTACTCCATGAACGGCGCCGCGGCCTTCGCCGTGTTCGACCTCGAGTTCCACCGCGCGACCGACCTGTCCATGCACTGCGCCGACATGCTGTGCTTCGGCAGCTACGGCCGCGGAATGATCCCCTACTTCACGGCGTTCTCGAAGGTAGACGACGGCGTGGAAACCGGCACGCTTCTGGGCTACATCTGGCACGACAGCTTCTATCGCAACGTCGTGCAGCCCGGCAGCCCGCTGGCCGTGACGAGTCTCGCCCTCACGCCGGAGGGCGCGGCGCAGATGGCGGCCCGCATCGGCGTGGATCCGCTCACGCTGGCCTCGGCGGTGGCGGCGCTCGACGGCACGCACCGCAACCTCGCGCTGTTGCACCTGTTCGACGAGGTGCGCCGCACGTGCCCCGGCGAGCCGGTGGCGCGGGCGTACTACGACTGCAAGGCCGTGGAGGCGTGCGCGCTCGTGGTGGACTGGTGGAGCTCGCTGCGACGGAAGGGCGGCGCGCGCATCCGCCCCGCCGACCGCACGGCGTTCAACCTCGCGTGCGCCTACGCGCGCGAGCACTTGGGCGAGGCCCTTTCGCTGGAGGATCTGTGCCAGGCGTCGTGCGTGAGCGCGAGCAAGCTCACCGGCCTGTTCAAAGAGATCGAGAACGCCACGCCGATGGGCTGGGTGCGCGACCGCCGCATGGAGCGGGCCTGCCAGCTGCTCGTCCAGACCGACGACTCTCTGGCGGCCGTGTCCGCGGCCGTGGGATTCGCGCGCCAGGGAAGCTTCTCGGAGGCGTTCAAGGACCGCTTCGGCGTGACGCCGCACGCGTTCCGAGCGATGAGGGGCCAGACGTCCGCGCCGCAGCCGGAATCGAGCCGCGCAGGCGAGTAAGGGTCCCGAGGAACGCCCGCCCGACCCCCTCAGGCGCTCCTGCCCAGCGAGCGCACGGTGCGCTCGCCCAAGTCGATGAGCTCTTGGCGGCCGTGCGTGTCCGTTTTTGCGTAGATGCGGCGCAAGTGCGTCTCCACCGTGCTCTTCGAGATGAACAGCTCGGCGGCGATGCGCTCGCCCGTGCGGCCCCGCAGCGCGAGCGGCAGCACCTCGGCCTCGCGTCTGGACAGCCCGAACCTCTCCGCGATGGCCGCGCAGGCGTCCTCGAACCTATCCGCGTCGCGCACGATCACCGACAAGGCCCTGAAGTCGCGCTCTGTGAACAGGAACAGGTAGGAGAACAGCGCCGCAAGCCCCGCGAACGCTGCGACGGCGTAGGGGGCCTGGCCCGCCGGCTCCATGAGCTCAATGCCGTTGCCCAGCACCACGCCCGCCATCTCCCCCGCGTAGAGCGCCGCGAACCCGCGGGCGAACGACAGCGCCGCATCCTGCCCCGTGATCTTCGCCATCACGAGGAACAGCGACACGAGCACGCACGTGAGCCCGAGGTAGCCGGCGAGCACGATGGCCTCGCCCGGAACGCCGAACGCGCCCAGCACCGGCACGAACAGAAAGCCCGCCATCATCACGAGCACGGCGAGGCGGTAAGCGGCGTCGAGCGGCCCTTCGGCGTCATCCGACGCGCTCGCGCCCAAGGCCCCATCCACCAGAAGCTGCAGCGCCGCGATGCAGAACAGCACGAGCAGAAGGAGCGCCGCCGCGAACGCGGGCGTCGAGGCCATACCGGGATCGGAGCCGAACGTCTCCATGAACCCGGCGGCCAAGCCGAACAGAGCGGTGCCCGCCACGATCTTCTTCGAAAGCCGGGCCGTCTCTGCGCGCTGCTCCCTCGTGGCCACGAGATCCCCGAACGTGAGAGAAGCCGCCTCCTCGGCGCCGCGCGCGCCTTTGGAAGGCGCATGCGCCCGACGCGAGCCCCTCTGCAAAGCGAACGCGCTTCCCAACGGCAGGAGCTTCAACGCGAGAAGCGCCTCGGATACGGGCACCGCCGAGACGGCCAGGCACGCCGCAGCCGCCACGCCGAACGCCGCGAGCACTCCGGGCACTGCGCGCTCCACCGGCCTTCGTCCGAGCTCGCGGCCCCATGCCGCCAGCATGAGGCCGCCGGGGGCGCCCACGAACAGGCTCTCCAGCGCGATGCCGCCCGCCCCCGACTCCGCGATGGAGGGCATGAGGGATCCGAGCACGAGCAGCGCCGCGTAGCACCACAGAAGAGGCCCTGCCAAAAGCGCCTCGCGCGCGCGAGGCGAGGCGGCGCGCAGAAGCGCGAACGACAGGACCATGCACAGAAGCGCGCCGAACAGGTCGGCGCGCTCGAACGCGAACGCTCCCTCGCCGACCGCGCGATTTTGCCCCAGGTAGAACAGCGAGAACACGAACCCTTGATGGCAGGCGAAGCCGAGCGTCACCCGAAGCGCGCCCTCATCGCGCAGACTTGCAGCACGCACGCCGAACGGCACGGTCGCTCCTTCCCCCTTGTCGAATGTCTGGCAGGGACCGCATTCGCGGCCCCTGCCATCATACCCGAAGCTCCGAGAGCCCACGGCGCGCCGATGCGTTTCTCCCCCAAATGCGCAACCGCCCCGGCACGCTCGCCGGGGCGGTTGCGGGCGCGGGGAGGGAAGGGATCGCGCCTCTGAAAAAGAGAGTGGTTGATGGTTAGGCGGTCTGCTCGGTCTTCTTGGCGACCCTGACCGTCTTCTTCTTAGGAGCCGGGCGCTCGGGCTCTTCGTCCTCGTCCTCGACGGCCAGCTCGACGTTCTCGGCTTCCTTCTCGGGCTCGTCGCTGCTCATGCCCTCGCGCAGGCCCTTCACCGTCTTGCCGAGCGACGCGCCGAGCTTCGGCAGGTTCTTCGGGCCGAAGATGAGCAGCGCCACCGCCAGGATGATGAGCAGTTCGGGCATCCCCATGCCAAGGATCTTCATGTCTGTGTGCCTCCTACCAATCCGGCAGGCCGCGCCGCGCAGGCGGGCCTCCGTCTCGCTTGTTCGCTTTCAACGGGTGCCAGTATGCCTCGGATCGCGGCGGCCGCCTATCGTGCAGATGCCTGATTTTGCGTGCCCGAAGCATTTTTTCCTTGTCATGCAAACGGGGTAGAACATGCGTCTTCCCAGTTCAAGCACTTGACGCCCACCATCAACCCAAGAAGAGCCGAAACGGTTTCCCGCCGCGCGAAACAGCGAAGCGCACAGACGGCCAGCGCTGCACCCTCCACCACATCTCGTCGCGAAGCATCGAGGATGCCAGGCCGCAGCACGCAAGCCTTCAAAAGATCTGGGATTCCCGAAGCTCGCACCTCGGCATACGCGGCCCTTCGCACACGCGTAACAAGCGTCCGCGCTCGCGCTCGACGTTTCACGCCCAGCGCGCTCGCAGCCGAATTCCCAACGCACCTTCGTGCAGGAGGCGATCGCGCAGACGGCAACGAGATCAAAAGCGGGGATGTGCGCTATCGCACAAGGGCATGCAACCGGCAAGGATCGTCAAGGCAGAGCCTACAGCCCTTCGACAACCTTGGCAGACACGACGTTGCTCGGGGATATGAGGATGGCGCCCGCCTTCCCGAGCTCGGGAGCGCTCACGTAGAACGTCGAGCCGATCGTCTCCCCCATCACGAACAAACCCTCGTCCTGCGTCGAGATGACGATGTCGAAGCCCTCGATGCCCGCGAGGTACTCCCTGTCGGACACGATCGCCACGACGAAGTCCACCGCATGCTCGTCGAAGTAGGCCGCCTGCCGCTCAAGGAAACGGGGGGACGCGGGCCCGGTCACGGCGAGCACACCGAACCGGCGGCTTCCCCTTTTGAGGATGACCCCCTCTTCGTAACGGGAGGGATCGAGCGTGGACAGCGAGAACGCGGTGGCACCCTTCTTCTCGTAGCTCTCCTTCACGTCGTCCACGCTGAGGGGAAGCTGCGCGCCGTCCTGTCCGACCGTGGAAGACAGGGGCGTGTCGGCCTCCGCGCCAGAGGGCGTTTCGGCCTCGGAAAGAGGCTCCGGGTCTGCGTCCTCCCCGTCCGACGCCCCGTCGGCTGCCGAATGCGGCGTCGGACCGGCCTCGCCCTGCCCGTCGGAGAGGTCTGCCGGCCCTTCGGCGTCCTCGGACCCCTCGGGATCGACGGTGCCGGCATAGACGATGGCCGTGTAACCTTCCATGCTGCCGAAGGTGTCGTCGATGTTGGAGGCCGCAACGTTCCAAGAATGGCCTGCAACCAGATACGATCCGAGCCCGAGCAAGCTCAGCATGATGAGGGCGGCAAACACCACCAGCGCCATTTTCTCTCGAGACCGGGAATGCATAGTGCTCGCATTATACCGCGCCCGTCCCCTGCGAGCGGAACGTCCCGCAAGGGACAGAATTTCGACAGGAAGAGGTGCAGTCTGCGGCTTCCGCGAACGCGACGGGCGCGATCGCTCAGACGAGCTTCTCGAAGGCCACCCGCTCGGGCGTGGCCCCTTCGGCATGGCCGATGAGGATGATGCCGCATCGCACGTAGCCGCACCGTTCGAGCAGCCTCTGCATGGGAACGTTGCCGGGGTGCGTGTCCACGCGCACGCTCGCCGCGCCGTGCTCGCGCGCCAGCTCTTCGGCGCCGGCCATCACGAAAGCCGCAGCGCCCCGCCCTCGGCTCTCGGCAGCGGTGGCCACGCGGTGCACCACGCCGTAGCACGGGTCGTCCGAAGTGCAGGACGTGAGCCACGCGCCTTCCCGGATGCGGTCGTAATCGCGCTCGCCCGAGAAGCCCACCATGGCGGTCGCCACGACCACGCCTTCGTCCTCCACAAGATAGGACTCCCCGCGCGCCACGTCGCCTTCGATCACTCCGCGGTGCGGATAGCCGCCCTGCCACTGATCGAGGCCGAGCACGCGGATGGCCGCCCGACCGTCCGCGACGATCTCCATGATGCGGTCGATGTCTCCCTCTGTCGCTTTCCGGAAATGCACAGCTGGTTCGCTTTCTCTCGTCGTTTGGTCGTTCGTCGTTGCCCGCCCACGCCGCCCGATCTTCCGGGCGCGGCGGGCCTACCAGGTTCGCTCGTAGGCGGCGCGCCGCCTCACGCGGCCGAGACCGGGTCTCAGCTCGATGTCGCCGCAGTGCCGGTAGCCGTACTCTTCGAGCAGCGCGCGGATGGGCGCGTTCTCGCGATACACGTCGGCGCGGATGCTCGAAAGCCCCTCCTCACGCGCGATGCGCTCGGCGGTTCCGAGGATGTAGCCGCCCACGCCGCGTCTGCGCGCTCCCTCGGCCACCGTCACCCAGTGCAGCGCCGCGTAGACCGCCCCGCCGTCCGGCCCATCTGCGCCGTCGGCCCATCGCGCGCCCACAGCGTGCGCGTAGGCAGGATCGCCTTGCGGATCGAGCGCGAACATGCCGATGACGCGCTCCGACCCGGCAGCGTCCTGAGCGTTCGCGGCCCCTTCGCCGTCGGCGGTCCGCTGAGCGACCACCACGTAGGCGCACCCGTCGTCGATGGCGCGCATGAGGCGGCGCGCCGAGGGATACCGCTTGCGCCCTTCCTTGATGCCGAGCGCGCGCACGGCGCGCCGCCCGTCCTCGAGCACCTCTTTCATGCGCGCGAAGTCGCCGCGCACGGCGCGGCGCGCGCGGTAGTACCCCAGCTCGGTCGCACGCCCTTGAAACGGCGGCAGGTCGTCCGCCGCCCCGTCATAGGCAGCCGCTCCCTGCGCCGGACGGTCGTCTCGCTGCGCCACGAGGAACATCATGCCGATGATGAGCGCAACCCCCGCAAGATCCACCGGCACGACCGGCGTCCCCAGCCACACGGCCGAGATCACCGTGGCCGACACCGGCTCCACGCAACCGACGAGGCCCGCGCGCACGGGGCCCGCGTCGGTGATGCCCTGCAGGTAGAACAAATACGCCGCGAACGTGCCCACGAGCACCATCGCCCCCATGACGAGCGCGAGGTCGAACGAGAGGTCCACCTCGATCGTCCAGGGCCGCACGGCCGCCGTGGCCACCACGCCTCCGATGAGCATGGACAGCCCCGTGACGATGAAGCTGCCCCACTTCTCGAGCGCCTTGCCGGGAATGAGCGTGTAGCAGGCGAGCGCAAACGCCGACACGAGGCCCCAGAACAGGCCCTCGGCCGGGATGGCGAGCGCGCCGAGGTTGCCCTTCGTGGCTATGAGCACCGTGCCGGCGATGGCCAGCACGAGGCCCGCCGCCTCGCGCACCTTCGGAAGCCGCCGCATGCGCAGACACACGTACAGCATGATGAGCACGAGCCCCAAGCGCTCGAGCACGGTGCCCGTGCCCGCGTTCGTGTACGAGATGGCGGTAAGATAGCTCATTTGCGTGAGCAAGACGCCGAAGAGCGCGAACGCCGCGATGCGCGCGAGCGAGCGGACATCGCGCAGGGCGGCCAGCAGGTTGCGCGGCTCGCGCACGGCGCACACCGCGAGGAAGATGGCCGCAGCCGAAAGCAGGCGCACGCAGGTGATCCATGGTACGGGAACGCCGAAGCCGCTCGTCATGAGCTGGGCGCACGTGCCCGAGAAGCCCCAGCAGACGCCGCCGAGCGCCGCGAACGCGATGCCGCGCGCCACGCGCCCGCCCGTTCGAGCGCCCGCCGAAGCCCTTTCCCGAGAGGCCGTCCCCACAGCAGTCGAAGCCATGCCGTCTCCTCTCCGCGCCACCGAGCGCCCCTCCGGACGCGTCCCGTTCCTTCGCGCCCTCCAGGGGCACCTGCGCATTGTCGCACGTCGAACCGCGTCGGTAAAGGGGCGCGGCGCGACTTTCGCCAAGTTTTGCGCAAGCGCTCAAAAAGCCACGTCAAACGGCGATAGGAAGGATGCTGGGCAGATGCCGGGAAGAGCTCGCCACGCGCCGCCCCGAAGAGGCGCGCCCTGCGGTCCGCAAGCGCCCCGCGTCTGCGGAATCGCGCGAAGCCGATAACGACCGCAAAAGGCGCAAGCAGTGCGAAGCGCCCTTTTGGCCCCGCCGGCAAGGGCCCCTCCCAACTCCTCGGCAACCTACCCGTGCAGCAGACGCTCGTAGGCCGCACGGCGCTTCTCACGGCCAAGCACGTCTTTGACCACGATCTCGCCGCACCGTTCGTAGCCGTGCTTCTCGAGCAGCCTTCGCATGGGCGCGTTCTCCGGGTAGACGTCGGCGCGGATGCTCGCACGCCCGCCTTCCCGCGCGATCCGGTCGGCCTTGTCGAGGATGAACATGCCCACGCCGCGGCGCCGCGCGGGCCGGTCCACCGCCACCCAGTGCAACTCGGCGTAGGGCTGAGGGTCGGCGCGCGTGTCGGTGAGCCACGCCCCGTCGATGCCGCGCGCGTAGTTCTTGTCGGGCGCGAACGACACGGCGAACACCGCGATGAGCCGGCCCCGCTCGTCCTCCACCACGTGCGTCGTGCCGTTCTTGATGCTGTGCATGAGGCGGCGCGCCGAAGGGTACTTCTTGTTGCGCCCCTCGTCGATGCCGAGCGAGGCGAACGTCTCGTGCCCGACGTCGAGCAGCGCCGACACGCGGCCGAAGTCCTCGCGCGCGGCGGGACGGCTCGCATAGTAGCCGAGCACCGATGCGCGCCCGGCGAACAGCGGCGGGTCGTCGGGGATCGCTCCGTTCTCCGAGTCCAGCCCAACGTCGGACGCCGCCTCGGCGGGTGCGGCGGCGGGCCTCCGCTCGCGCTCGGTGACGAGGAAGATCATGACCACGATGAGGACGCAGCCGACCGCGTCCCATACGGATACGGGGGCGTGCAGCCATACGAGCGCGAGCACCGTGGCCGACACCGGCTCGGCGCAGCACAGAAGGCTCGCTTTCACCGGACCCGCATCGGCGACCCCCTGCAGGTAGAGCATGTAAGCGCCCAGCGTTCCCACCAGCACGATGGCCACGAGCGCGGCCAGACCTCCGCCGGAAAGCTGCACGTCCATCGTCCACGGCTGCACGACAAGCGACGCCGCCGATCCCCCGAACAGCATGGCCAGGCCCGTCACGAGCATCGAGCCCCATTTCGCCAGCACCCGCACGGGCATGAGCGTGTAAAACGACAGCGCCACGGCCGACACGAGACCCCAGGCCAAGCCCTCGACGGGTATGGCGAGGCTGCTCGGATCGCCTTGCGTGGCGATGACCGCCATGCCGCCGAGCGCGAACACGAGGCCCGCCGCCTCCCGAGCGCGCGGCAGACGCCGCGTGCGCAGACACACGTACAGCATGATGATCACGAGCCCCACCTGCTCGATGGTGGTGCCAACCCCGGCAGACGTGTAGCCGATGGCGTTGAGGTAGCTGAGCTGCGTAAGCAGCACGCCGAACACGGCGAAGGCCGCGATGCGCGCGAGCGAGCGCCAGTCGCGCAGCACCGCCACGAGGTCGCGCCAGTCGCGCACTGCAGTGAGGAACAGGAAGAACACGGCGGCGATGACCATGCGCACGCAGGTGATCCACGTGGCGGGAGCGCCGTAGTCGCTCATCAGCAACTGGGCGCACGTTCCCGAGAACCCCCAGCACACTCCTCCCGCGAGCGCGCACGCCACGCCCCGCGCCACATGGCGGCCCTCGACCGCCGCACCCGTCTGCGCCACCTGATCGACCCCCTTGCCCGCATCGGCGCCTCCTGCGTCGGCGACGCATTTTCGCACGATCCGACCTTGCGGTAAAGGGGTTCTCGGGGGGAATCGGCGAAGACCGGCTGCGCCTCCCCTCTGCGGAGCCGCAGCCCGGCGCGATGCCCCGAGCGCCCAAGCCGGGCTTTCCGCTTCGACGGCGAAACCGTGCCGAAAGGAATCGGCGGGCGGGCACCGTCGGCGCGCGCCGCCGTTCGCACCCCACGCGAAACGCCCGCTCGAACATCATGCGGCGAAGGCGCAAGCGCCACTCGAGGACGGGGCGCCCGCGCCGCGCACGGCAACGGGCTACAGCCGCCCGTCCGCGAGCATCTTCTTCACGAAGCGGCCGGTATGGCTCTCGGGAACCGAGGCCACCTCCTCGGGGGTGCCCTGCGCCACGATGCGGCCGCCGCCCTCGCCGCCCTCGGGGCCGAGGTCCACGATGCGGTCGGCGCACTTGATGACGTCGAGGTTGTGCTCGATGACGAGCACCGTGTTCCCCGCGTCCACGAGCCGCTGCAGCACGGCCAGAAGCTGGCGCACGTCCTCGAAATGCAGGCCCGTGGTGGGTTCGTCCAAGATGTAGAACGTCTTGCCGGTCTGACGTCGCTGCAGCTCGCTCGCCAGCTTCACGCGCTGCGCCTCGCCGCCGGAGAGCGTCGTGGCCGGCTGCCCGAGGCGGATGTAGCCCAGCCCCACGTCGAACAGCGTCTGCAGCTTGCGCTTGATGCCGGGTATGTTCTCGAAGAACGAAAGGGCGTCCTCCACCGTCATGTCCAGCACGTCGGCGATGCTCTTGCCGCGGTAGGTCACCTGCAGCGTCTCGCGGTTGTAGCGCGCGCCGCCGCACACCTCGCAGGGCACGTAGATGTCGGGCAAAAAGTGCATCTCGATCTTGATCTGGCCATCGCCCTTGCACGCCTCGCAGCGCCCGCCGTTCACGTTGAAGCTGAACCGCCCCGGCGAGTAGCCGCGCGCCTTGGCCTCCTGCGTGCTGGCGAACAGCGCCCGGATGTCATCCCACAGGCCGATGTAGGTGGCCGGGTTCGAGCGCGGCGTGCGCCCGATGGGGCTCTGGTCGATGTTGATGACCTTGTCGATCTTGTCCAGCCCCGTGATCTTCTTGTACGCGCCCGTGCGCCGATGCGCGTGGTTCACGCGGTTCGCGAGCGCCGGGGCCAGCGTGTCGGTGACAAGCGAGCTTTTTCCCGAGCCGGACACGCCCGTCACCACGGTGAGCGTGCCGAAGGGCACTTCGAGCGTGACGTTCTTCAGGTTGTTCTCAGTCGCGCCCGTCAGCTTGAGCGCCCCGCGGCGCGGCTTGCGGCGCGCGGAGGGCACCTCGATGCGGCGCCGCCCGCTTAAATAGTCGGCCGTGAGCGAGCCTTCGGCGCGCGCCACCTCCTCGGGCGTGCCCGCGGCCACCACTGCGCCGCCATGCTCGCCCGCGCCCGGCCCCATGTCCACCACGAAGTCGGCGCTTCTGATGGTGTCCTCGTCATGCTCCACCACCACCACGGTGTTGCCGAGGTCGCGCAGGTGCGCGAGCGTGGCGATGAGCCGTTCGTTGTCGCGCTGATGCAGGCCGATGGACGGCTCGTCCAGAATGTACAGCACGCCCATGAGCCCCGCGCCGATCTGCGTGGCGAGCCGGATGCGTTGCGCCTCGCCGCCGGAGAGCGTGGCCGTGGCCCGCTCGAGCGTGAGGTAGTCCAGCCCCACGTCCACGAGGAACTTGAGCCGCGCCTTGATCTCCTTCACGATGGGCCCGGCGATGTGGCTCTGCTGGCCCTCGAAGGAAAGCCCCTCGAAGAAGCGCAGACCCTCGGCCGCGCCCATCTCGGTGACCTCGTGGATGGACTTGCCGCCCACCGTCACCGCGAGAATCTCCGGCTTCAGGCGCTTGCCGCCGCAGGTGGCGCACGGCACGATGGCGAAGTAGCTCTGCAGCTTCTCGCGCTGCGCGTCGCTTTGCGCCTCTTGGTAGCGGCGCATGACCGCCGCGAGCGCGCCCTCCCACTCGATGCACCAATACGTCTCGCGCCCGTCCACGGTCACGTAGTCCACGCGCACCTTCTCCTTGCCGAGGCCGTGCAGAAGCGCGTCCTGCGCCTTCTTGGGCATGTCCTCCCACGGCGTGTCCTCGTCCACGCCCAGGTGCTTCGCCACGGCGCGCAGCACCTGCGGGTAGTAGTTGCCCGTGCGGAAGGGGGCGATCACGCCCTCGGCAAGCGACAGCGACGGGTCGGGCACCACGAGGGAGGCGTCCACCTCCTCGCGGCTGCCGATGCCGAGGCAATCCGGGCATGCGCCGTAGGGGGCGTTGAAGCTGAAGTCGCGCGGCTGCAGCTCGTCCATCGAATGGCCGTGCTCGGGGCACGCGAGCGCGAGCGAGAAGATATGCTCGCCCGCCCCGAGGCCACCCGTCGCGCCCGAGGAGCGCCCGCCGCCCTCCCCGAGCGGCTTGCCGTCCGGCCCCAGCACCTGCACGAGCACACGCCCGTCGGCGAGCTTCGTGGCCACCTCCACCGCCTCGGCAATGCGGCTCGTGGCGCTCTCTTTCAGCTGCACGCGGTCAACCACCACGTCGATGAAGTGCTTGATCTTCTTGTTGAGCGTACGCGGCTCGCCGTCGAGCTTCACGATCTCGCCGTCGATGCGCACGCGGGAGAAGCCCTCGCGCGCCAGGTCGGCGAACAGCTTCGTGAACTCGCCCTTGCGGCCGGCCACCACGGGCGCCATGACGATGGCCTTGGCGTCGGGCGCGAGCGCCAGTATCTCGTCGGTCACCTGGTCGGTGGTCTGCTTCATGATGGGCCGCCCGCACTCCGGGCAGTGCGGCACGCCCACGCGCGCGAACAGAAGGCGCAGGTAGTCGTATATCTCGGTGGTGGTGCCAACAGTGGAGCGGGGGTTTTTGCTCGTGGTCTTCTGGTCGATGGACACCGCGGGCGACAGCCCGTCGATGCTGTCGAGGTCGGGCTTGCTCATCTGCCCGAGGAACATGCGCGCGTAGCTGGAGAGGCTCTCCACGTAGCGGCGCTGGCCCTCGGCGTACATCGTGTCGAAGGCGAGCGACGACTTGCCGCTGCCCGACAGCCCCGTGATCACCACGAGCTCGTCACGGGGTATCGTGAGGTCGACGTCCTTGAGATTGTGCTCGCGGGCGCCCTTGATGACGATGGCGTTCTGTCCCATGCGCTTCCCTATCCTGTCCACCGCCCGGCGCGCGGGGCGACGCGGGCGGAAATGAGCGTTTCGTGCGACCATTCATTGTAGCGCAGTGCCGACGGCCTTTATCGAAAGAACATCTGTTCCGGTAAGCCGTTCAAGGTTTGCCCACATTTCGTTCGGTTCGGAACGCCCCTCATGCGGACAAAGACGTCGCCCTGTTCCCCACCCCTTTGTGCGCCGCCCTGCCTCCCGCTCCCGCGCACCCCGCCGTCTGCGCGCGGAAATCCCTCCTGTCGGGCTTTCCGCGCGCAGAGTCGTAACGCGTCGAGAAAGAGAAGGGGCGACCCCCTTTGAAATTCCCGAGCGCACCCGTCGCGCGCCTTCAAGTTATGCTACTATAACTTTCATGAAAGAGCTGAACGACACCCCTCAGACCGCCAAGCGGCGGGCCCGCGAGAAGCGCACCGTCTCGCAGATGATCGCGCTGTACTGCATGGGAAACCACGACGCCAGCGCGCGCACCGAGCGCGCCATGTGCGGCGAGCCCGTGTGCCCCGAGTGCGCAGCGCTCGACGCCTACGCGGCGCTGCGCACCGAGCGCTGCCGCGAGATGGACGTGAAGACCTCGTGCGAGCAGTGCGGCAACCACTGCTACAAACCCGAGATGCGCGAGAAGGTGCGGGCCGTCATGCGCTACGCCGGCCCGCGGATGCTCACGAAGCACCCCGTGGCCGCCCTGCGCCACCTGCTAGGCAAGTAGGCGCGTCGCGCGTCATCTCTCGGCGACGCCCTCGTAGGCCCTGTAGCGGGACGCCCCCTCTTCGCAGCAGTTCATGACCACGCCGACAAGGTTCGCGCCCCCTTTGCGCAGCTGGTCGCACGCCTTCGCCACCATCGCCCGCTCGGCGAAGCCCTCGCGCACCACGAGCAACGTGGCGTCGACGATTGATCCGATCACGGCCGCGTCCACGAAAAGGCCCGCCGGAGGGGTGTCCACCACCACGTGGTCGAACCGCCTTCCCAAATGGGCGACCAGAGAGCGGAAGCTTTGCGAGTCGAGGATGTCGACAGGGCACGCCACGCCGGGCTCGGCATCGAGAAGGTGCAGGCGGGGAGCCGTCGTGCGCACGATCGCTCGGGCCGGCTCGACATCACCGAGCACCACCGAGCAAATCCCCGCCCGGGCATGCGCCCCGAGGCGCCCGGCGAGGGAGCGCCTCCTCATGTCGCACTCCACGAGCAGGGTCCGCTTCCCCGACGCCGCCATCGCCCGCGCCAGTTCGATGGCGATCGTCGTCTTGCCCTCGTTCGCCATCGCGCTCGTGATCGCGATCGTCCGCAGCGGCTGATCGACGCTTGCGAATCCCAGGTTCGCGCACAGCGTGCTCAAGGCGTTTCGCTGCTCCGATCCGAACGGTTTCGCCAGGCGGGCCTTCGTCCTTCTTCCGATCATCCTCACCGTCGCTTTCCCGGCTGTGCGGACGACATAGTCCTTTTCGTGCCGGCAAACTTCTCTCCACATTCCTCAATCGGCTTCATATATGAAGCCGATTGGATGATTATACCGAATAATCTGAGCAGATGGACGCCGACAAGAAAAGAGCGCTCTTGGGAAGCGCGATACGCAAGCGACGGGAGGCCCAAGGCCTGTCGCAACAGAAGCTCGCCCTCATGGTAGGCAGCAGCAAGTCCCATATCTGGCGCATCGAAACAGGCCGCGTGAGCGTGGGCCTCGACGATCTCGGCCGCATAGCGGACGCCCTCGACGCAAAAGTCCGCGACCTCATCCTCTTTTAGACCCGCCCTGCCGCCCGCCGGAGATGAAAGAAGATTCGCCCTGAAGACGGCCGGGGCCCTCGAAGACGGATACCCCAACCGGTGCGGACGGCCCCCTGCGTGAGAACGCGAGACTGCACCGAACCCTCTGTCAAACCGGGATTGGCACGAACCTGTGTTCGCCCATCCTCGAGCCGAGCCTATTCTGACCGGGCGCTTCGGAAGACCCCTCCCCGCCCACCCAAGAGGCGGGGCCTCCTGCAGTGCCGGCGAGATCCTGCCCGGAGAACAGACCTGATGTCAATCTTGGTCTAACAGAGGGGCGATCTCCGCTGTTAAGCCAAAATCGACACGAACTCACGTTCGCTTAATATCGAGGCGAGCCTCCCCTGACCGGGCCCCTCTTCACGAAGGAGGGGCAGCCGCACCTCGGGCATGCGGCCGGCTCGCCTGTTGCCCTTGAGCGAGCTCCTCAGCGATGGCGGCCTTGGGGTCCTCGAGCAGCCCGATCCCCTCTTCGCACGCAAGCTGCGAGGTGAATTGCGATGCGATGCCTTTCACGGGCCCTTCCTTTCCCGATGCGGTTCTCGACGATCGCATCTTAAAAAGGGGGGGGGCCTCTTTCCATGCGCTCCGAAAACGCCCCGGTGACCTGCAAGATATCAATGGCGGTTCAACATAGACGGGAGAGGCGTTTAGCGCAAAATGACGGTTAAGAACGATTCTTCCGCTTCCTAGAGGAGCGTTTTCGGAGAAACGCCAGGTCGCGAAACTCGATCTCGTTGAAAAATCGTTCTTAACCGTTATTTCGTGCTACCGCATCGGCGCCGCTATGGCAAACCAGGATTGACACGAACCTGTGTTCGCTGATGCTCGGGCCGTACTTCCCTGATCGGAGCTTCGGAAGCCCCCGTCCGCTGGACGGGACGGGGGCTTCCGAAGCTCCGACGGCCCATCTCGGCGGGCCGACCCGGCCCCTGCCGATCCCGGCTTGGCAGGGATAACGCCCCGAAACGGCGCAGATCGCGTCTTGCGCATAGGTTTTCTCCCGGAAAAGCGCCCCGAGGAGCCGGCGGCGGCTCCGATGGAGATCCCAGCTTAGGAAAACGCCCTCGCCGAGAAGGGAGGGCGCTCGGCTGCCTATGCGCAAGGCGCGATCTCTGCCGTTTCGGGCCGAAGTCCGTGCCAGACCAAGATCGATGCGGCTTGCATTCTCCTCATATCGAGCCCGATCCGGACAAACTCGGCTCGAGGCTCGGCGAACGCGAGCTCGTGTCAATCCTAATTCAACAGACAGGTCCCGCTTCCCCTTGTTCGCCACCAAGCCCGCCAAGAAGCGCGCCCATCCGACGCGGGCGCCTCTGTCTGCGCGGGGAACCGAGCGCCGACGGTTCCTCGCGCCCCGAGCTCAAAGCCCCTGCGTTGCGAGGAACCCCGCGAACGCGAGCGCATACGCCCCGAACGCCGCCCATGTCCCCTTGCCGAGCCTGCGCAGCCCCGCAAGGCCGTGCTCGAGCACGGAGCCAGCAGCCGAGCAGAGGGCGACGGCCAGAAACACGACGGACGCGATCAGGAACACGTTCGATGCCATGAAACCTCCTTCCCGAGAATCGTCGCGATATCCACCCCGGCCCGTCTGCACGCGCGGGCCCCGACGCCTCGAAGCCCGCGCGCATCCGACGCGCCGCCTACCCCAGAAGCCTTTTGCCGAGCGAGGCGCGCACGAGGCTGCGGCTCGCGAGGTACGTGACCAGCAGGTAGCCGCCGTACACGAGGGCCGTGAACGCGGCGGCGGCGAAGACGGCCTCCGACACCGACACGCCCAGCTGATCGAGCACGTCGCGCGCGATCACGCTCACGGCGCACGCCGTGTGGCACGCCGCCAGCGCGAGCGGCGCGAGGAAGTAGACGGCCACCTGGATGAAGATCGAGCGGAACATCATGCGCCGCTCGCATCCGATCTCGGCGAGCATGCGGTAGCGCGCAAGCGAGTCGCTCGCCTCCGAGAGCTGTTGGACGGCCAGAAGCGCCGCCGTGGTGATGAGGAACACGAACCCTATGTAGAGCGCCAGGTAGGTGATCATCATGCGCATGCCGCCGGACTGCTCGATCACCTCGTCGGCGGTGTAGACGGTCGTGACGGGCCATGGGGACGTTTCGTAGCCGCTTCCGCGCGCCTCCTGGCCCTCGGCCGGCAGGGCGCAGGCGAGCGCCTCTTCGAGCAGCCGGTCGCCCTCGGCCCGGTCCGTGCGATAGGACAGGTCGAGGTAGCTCGCGTAGGGCGCCTCGCCGTCGGCGCGCAGGGCCTCCACCGTCTCGTCGGGCACGACGAGCATGGCGCCGTCCGAGACGAACGCCGAGGTGGACAGCGGCTGCTCGACGTAGAGCCCCGACGCCGCGAGCGCGCGTCCCCCCACCTCGATCTCGACGCCCTCCTCGGCCATCGCGCGCGAGAGCTCCTCGGACAGGGCGACGGCGTTGTTCACGGCGTAGGTGCCCGCGGAAAGCTCGATGGGGTCACGTCCGGCTAGAGCGCGCGCCGCGTTGAACTGCGACAGCCCCACCACGCCCACCGTCTGGGGCGCCAGGGCCTGCTCCTGAAGGCCGCCGCCCGCACCCGCGCCCAAACGCTCCATGACCTCGCCGTACGTCTCCGTGCCCTCCCGAGGCTGGTAGAGATCGACCTGCACCGACGTCTCCACGAACTCGTCCCAGTTCGGCGCGGATTCGCGCAGAAAGCGCGCGATGTCCCAGTCGTAGGCGCCGGCCCGTTCGGCCACATCCGCAGCGGCCTCTTCGCCGCCGCCCTCCAGCGCGAGGTAGGCGTTCGCCGTAAGGGTGGCGTCGAACAGCGTTCCCTCCTCCACGCCGTCGGAGAACACCTGCACGAGCCCCGAACCGGTGGAGAACACGGCAAGCGAGAAGAACAGCATGACGCACACGGTGGACAGCGACAGAAACGCCGTGTTCACCTTGCTCGCCACCTGGCGCGTCGTGAACATGGCGAGGCCCCTGAAGTACACGCCGGGCGTCCGCTCGAGCGCGGCCACGGCGAAGCCCGCCGCCGACCAGAAGAACAGAAACGTGCCCGCCACCATGAGCGCCGTCGCCTTCCAGAACTCGGCGCCGAACTCCGTGAGGCCGCTTTCGAAAAGCGTGACGTAGGCCCATGCCAAAAGCCCTACCGCCACGGCGAAGCCCAGAAGGCCGACCCAGGGACGGCGAACCGTCGCGCGCTCGCTGCGCGCAGCGGCGCCGAGCAGGTCCACGAGCCGGCAGCGGCGCAAAGACAGCGTGTTGAACAGCGCCACGACCGCGAAGACGAGCGCGAAGCACAGAAGCGTCTGGCGAAGCGCCTCGCCCGAGAACACGAAGCGGTACTGCTGCATGGGGATGTTGAACAGCCCCGCCGTGAGAAACGACAATCCCTGCGACAGCACGACCCCGAGCACAAGCCCCGCCGCTAGCGACGCCGCGCCCACGCAGACCGTCTCCATGAGCACGATGGCCGACACCTGCGCCGGACGCACGCCCAGAAGGAGGTACGTGCCGAACTCGCGCTTGCGTCTGCGGATGAGGAAGCGGTTCGCATACACCACGAGAAACCCCAGCACGAACGCGATGAGGACGGAGAACATCCCCAGAAACCGGGCCGTGAGGTCGAAAGCGTCGGCAGAGGCGACGCCTTCGAGGTCGAACAGGACGGATTGGCTCTGCACGGAGTTGAACGCGTAGAACGCCGCGACGCCGAACACGAGCGTGACGAAGTACACCGCGTAGTCGCGCACCGAGCGGCGCACGTTGCGGACAGCGAGTCTAGCCAGCATCGCGCACGTCACCGCCCAGAAACGTCACCACTTCCATGATGCGCCCGAAAAACTCGGCGCGGCTCAGATCGCCCCGCAGGATCTCGTTGAACACGGTGCCGTCCTTGATAAACAGGATGCGGCTTGCGAACGACGCAGCGAACGAGTCGTGCGTGACCATCATGATGGTGGCTCCCAGCCGCCCGTTCATCATGGACAGCGTGTCGAGCATCACCGACGCGCTGCGGGAGTCGAGCGCGCCGGTGGGCTCGTCGGCCAGCACGAGCTTCGGGTCGGCGACCATGGCGCGCGCCGCGGCGACGCGCTGGCGCTGCCCGCCCGACATCTGGCAGGGGCGCTTGCCCAGCACGTCGGACACGCCCAGCGCGGCAGCCGTCTGCTCCACCCGCGCGCGCACGGAGGCGGGCCTCTCGCCTTTGATGGTGAGGGAGAGCGCGATGTTCTCGAAGCCCGTGAGCGTGTCGAGCAGGTTTGAATCCTGGAAGATGAAGCCGAGGTCGTCGCGCCGGAAGCGCGATAGCGCGCGGGCGCGCAGGGACGTGACGTCGCGCCCGTCCACGAGGATGTGGCCGCTCGTCACGGTGTCGATGGTGGCCACGCAGTTCAGAAGCGTGGTCTTGCCCGATCCCGACGGCCCCATGATACCCACGAACTCGCCGGGCATGACGTCGAAGCTGATGTCGTTTATCGCGTGCGTGATCGAATCGCGGTTGCCGTAGACCTTCTCGATCTGCCTCACGGACAGGATGGGCCGCGCGCCGGCCGCTCCCTGGGCGGCGGCGGAGCGCGGCGTCGCGAACGTTTCCGCCATGGCTCTTCTCCTTCTCTCATCGGGTGCGCCACGATGCTACCCCGCCGCGCGCCCGCGCGCCATCGAAGAGCCTTACCCGAACCTTACGGTTTCGTCAGGTTTCGTCAGGTTTCGTCAGATCGCCCGCGAAAGGCCCGCCATGGCCGCCTTTCGCCGCAAGCGCCCCGCCCGCCCCGTCAGGCCCTAAGCCCCGTCTGCGCGTCAAGGCGGCGGCGATCGTGCGGGAACGCCAGCAGCACGCGCGTGCCCCTCCCCTCCTCCGAGGCCAGCGCCACCCCGAGGCCCATCTTCGCGCACAGCTCGGCCACGAGGTACAGCCCCATGCCGGTGGACGAGCCCATCACCCGCCCGTTGCGCCCGGTGAACCCGCGCTCGAACACGCGCGGCACGTCCTCGGCGGGAATGCCCGGCCCGTCGTCGGCCACCTCCAAAACGGTGCGCGCCTCCGCGGTGCCCTCGCCCTCCGTGCGCGCCGAGAAGCGCACGGCGGACGCGCCGTACTTCGCCGCGTTCGTCACGAGCTGGCCCACGATGAACGCGAGCCACTTCGCGTCGGCTTGCACGCGCACGTCCTCGCCCACGTCGATGCGCGGCATCGTCCTCCGCTCGACGAGGTAGCGGGCGTGCTTCTTCGCCACGTCTCGGACGACCTCGGAAAGCGCCGTCTCCCGGATGGAGAAGTCGCGGGCAAGCGAGGTCGAGCGCGCGTAGTACAGCGCCTGCTCCACGCAGTCCTCGATGCGGTCGAGCTCGCCCCTCAAGCGCTCGGCCTGCGCGCCGTGCAGGCTCGCCGCCATGAGCCCCGCCGCCGCGATGGGCGTCTTGACCTCGTGTATCCACAGCTCGACGTAGCCGCGGTACGCCTCGGCCTCGCCCGCGCTCGCGGCCACCTCGTCGGCGGCCGCCCTCGCATGCGCCTCGAGCGCGTCGAAGGCGAGCCGCCCCTCGAGGAAGTCGGGCCTCTCCATGAGCGACGGCGCGTACCAGGCGCGCCCGACGCCGTCGGAGAAGCGCTCCAGATCGCTCCAGAACCGACGCGCGCGAAGGTAGCCGACGGCAAGCGCGCATGCGCCGCACGCGCCAACGAGGGAGGCGACGAGCGCGGCCGCCTGCCAGCCCTGGCCGAGCACGGCGACGACGCCGCCTGCGAGGAGCGCCGCCAGCGCGACGAAGGCCAGGGCGAAGGCGCGGTCGCGCAGGTAGGATGCCGGCGTCATGCGCCGCCCCTACACCAGGTAGCCCTGGCCGCGCCGCGTGACGAGGAAGTCGTCGGGCACGCCGATGGAGGTCAGGCTCTTGCGCAGGCGGTTGATGTTCACGGTGAGGGTGTTGTCGTCGACGAAGGCGTCAGACTGCCACAGCTCCACCATGAGCTCCTGACGGGATATGATGGCGCCGTGGTTGGCCATGAGCAGATGGAGCACCCTCTGCTCGTTGCGCGTGAGCTCGGCCGCCCTCCCTTCGAACTCCACGGTTCCGCGCGCCAGGTCGAGCACGACCCCCTTGCACGCGATGCGCGCGTCCTCGCCGCGCCGTGAACGGCGCAGCGCCGACTCGACGCGCGCGAGCAGCGCCGCGGGGCGGTACGGCTTCGTCACGTAGTCGTCAGCACCGAGGTTCATGCCCATCACCTCGTCGAACTCGCTGTCCGAGGAGGTGAGCATGATGACGGGCACCTGGCTTTCACGGCGCACGTCGCGGCAGACGGCGTGCCCGTCCGAGCCGGGAAGCTTCAAGTCCAAGATGACGCAGTCGGCGTCGGCGGCCAAGACATCCTTCGCCACCTGCGTGAACGACGAGCACGAAAGCACTTCGTGGCCCTGCAGCCCAAGCAGCCGCGACAGCTCTCCGCGCAACGCCGCGTCGTCCTCCACCACGAAGATGCGCGCCATGCGCCCTCCTTCCCGCGCCGCGCATCGGCGCCGCCCTCTCGTCCCGCCCCGCGTCGTGCGCCCTCGCGCGCAGGGCGGGGCATCGCCTCTCGGCCATCGTAGCCCAAATCCCGTCATGCGAAAGCGAGCCGTAACCGTTCCGTTGACGGCCCGCTACGCATCCCCGTCGCCGCGAGGCTTCGCGCTGCGCGGCATCACCGGGCAGGACGGCTTCGAGCTTTTGAGGTAGCGAAGCGCGAAGCTCGCCCCGGCCACGGCAAGGGCCGCGCCGAGGCCCGTGTAGAAGAACGCGACGAACCATTCGGGGACGACGCCCGAGGCGCGCAGCGCGATGCCGAACGCCATCATGGAGGCCATCACGACATAGCCCTTCTTGTCGAAGAACTTGAGCACGTGCGTCCGATCCTCCTCGTAGCCCCTGATGCGCTCGGCGTGCTTGCCCACCATCTTCGTGAACACGAAAACGTGGAACAGTACGAAGACGGCGAGCGTGCCCCCGACGAGCGCCCACAGCGCCCAACCCGGTTCATGGAGGTACGCGGCCAGCCCGATGCCCGCGACGTTCGCTCCTGCGACGAGCCACACGATCCCCGCCACGAGCAGAAGCTTGTCGGTTGATATCCTCAGCACCTGCGCTTCCTCCTTCGCCTCTTCGAAACAGAGCGCCGCGCGATGCGCGGCGTCCCGTCATTATATGCCTCTCGGCTCGGTTGGCAAGGGGTCGGAGGCCCCGAGGCGCACCTCGATCGCGCTAACCCGCCTGGGGAACGCGCCCTTCGTCGGCGTTCGCGCCAGAGTACGCGACGTCGAGGATCTCCACCATCTCGGGCTTGAAGGACGAGCCTTCGGACGTTCCCCACATGGCCACGACGTCGTCGGCCTCAAGCGTCCGCCCTTCGACCGTAGAGCCCGACTCGTCGACGATCCGGACCTCGGTCATGTCGAGGGGCATCTCGTCCTCCCCGGCGCTGAACGATTTCCGCTCTCCCTCAGAGGAGCCCCGAAGCTCTCCCATCACGATCGTGACCGCATCGCCGTCCACCGAGACCACCTGGCCGAAGCGCACGGCCTCGTCGTCCTCGTCGACGGCGCTTCCCACGTCCTCGCGCTGGCCTTCCTCGTTGAACTGGGGTTGGGCGTCCGTGCCGTCGGCCATGCACCCGCCCAAAAACGGAGCGAACGCGAGCGCCGCCGCCACGGCGCAGGCGAAGGCGCGCATCTTCTTCTTGCTCATAAGGGGCCTCCCTTCATCGCATCGCGCGCCGTCCGCGGCGCGCCTGATCGGAGATGCGATTGTGCCCGAGCGCGCGGTCCGGCGCGCAGAGGCGCGGCAAACGTCAAGCAGGGGTCATGCTGCCGGAACCGCCCCGCCACTGAAGAGGCGCCCGCGCGCTGCGGGCAAGCGAGGCGAGGCGGGAGCAGACGGGCGCTCAGCCGCGGGGGTGGGCCTGCGCGTGCACCCGCTTGAGGCGCTCCGGTGCGAGGTGCGTGTAGATCTGGGTGGTCGACAGGCTCGCATGCCCGAGCATCTCCTGCACGCTGCGCAGGTCGGCCCCGCCGTCGAGCAGGTCGGTGGCGAAGGTGTGGCGCATGTCGTGCGGGGAAAGGCTCTCGTCGAGGCCGGCTTTGCGCAGCGCGTCCTTGAACATCTTGCGGATCGCGTCGGTCCCCATGCGCCCGCCGCGCGTCGACACGAAGAAGAACTCGCAGGTGCGATCGCGCAGAAGCGCCGGACGCGCCTCGGACGCGTAGGCGCGCATCGACGCGACGGCCAGATCGTGCAAGGGCACGATGCGCTCCTTCGCCCCCTTGCCGAGCACCTTCGCCTGGCCCGCCGCCAGATCCACGTGGGAGGCCAGCAGGCCCGACGCCTCGGACACGCGCGCGCCGCACGCGTAGAGGAACTCGAGGATCGCCTGGTTGCGCAGGTCGGCCGGACTTTGGGCGCGCACGCGGCCCGCGGCGTCGCGCTCGGCGTGCACCGACAGAAGCCGCGCCATGTCGGCCGCGCGGATGACATGGGGCAGGCTTTGGCGGGAGCGGGGCCCCGACAACGCCCCCGCCGGATCCTCTTCGAGGACCCCCGTCACGTTGAGCCAGCGGAAGAAGCCGCGCAGGGCCGAGAGCCGGCGGTTGACCGTGGTGCGCGAGTACTGGGCGCGGTCGAGCTCGGCCAAGTAGAGCCGCAGCTGGCGATGCGTGGCCCCCAGCGGCTCGACGCGGGCGCGCCGCGCCCAGCGCAGGTAGTCCACGAGGTCGGTGCGATAGGCGCGCACCGTGTGAGCGGAGGCGTTGCGCTCGACGCGCAGGGCCTCGCAGAACGACTCGACCAGCTCGGACGTGCGCGCGTCGACCGCGAGCGGATCGCCGGCGGGCTCAGCGGCCATCGGCTCCCCCTCGCCGCGCGTCCTGCGGCAGAAGGCCCGCCTCGGCGAGCCCTTCGACGTACGCCTTCAGCGCCTCGCCGCCGCGCTCGGCGTAGGCCGCGTAGCGTTCGCGCTTGTTGCGGACGGGCCGTTCAAGCGGCTCCATGATGCCGAAGTTCACGTGCATGGGCTGGTAGTCTTTCGTGGCGGGATCGGTCGCGTAGGCCACGAGCGCGCCGAAGGCCGTCTCCGCAGGCAGCGCGGGGGGCTCCGCACCTCGCAGCGCGGCTGCTACGGAGATCGCCGCGTGCAGCCCCGAGCGGACGGCCTCGCAGTAGCCCTCCGTGCCCGTCAGCTGCCCGGCTGCGAACACGGGCGCACCGAGCGCCTCCGTATGCGGCGTGCGCAGCCTCAAGCGGGCGTCGAGCAGCCGCGGCGCGTCCAAAAACGTGTTGCGGTGCATCACCCCGTAGCGCGCGAACTCCGCGTTCTCAAGGCCGGGGATCAGGCGGAACACGCGCCGCTGCTCGGGAAACGTGAGGTTGGTCTGGAATCCCACGAGGTTGTAGCTCATGCCGTGCGCGTCCTCGGCGCGCAGCTGCAGCGCCGCCCACGGCCTCCGCCCCGTGCGCGGATCCGTGAGGCCCACGGGCTTCAGCGTTCCGAAGCGCGGCGCGTCGTGCCCTTTGCGGGCGATCTCCTCGATGGGCTGGCACGCTTGGAACAGGTCATGCGTCTCGAAGTCGCGCTGGATCACGCGCTCGGCCCCTACGAGCGCCTCCACGAACGCATCGTACTCTTCTCGCGTGAACGGCGCGTTCAGGTAGTCGCCCGCGCCCGCCGACGCGTCCTCGTAGCGGCTCTGGCGGAAAAGCTTTTCCCCGTCCAGCGAGTCGGCCATGACGATGGGCGCGGCGGCGTCGTAGAACGCGAGGTGGTCCGCGCCCGCGATGCGCGCCAAGTCGGCCGCGAGCGCGTCCGAAGTGAGCGGTCCGGTGGCGATGACGAGCGCGTCGGCCCCCGCAGCCGCCTCGCGCACCGAGCGCGCTTCGGCGCGCACGAGCTCGATGAACGGATGCTCCTCCACGAGCGCGGTGACCGCGCCCGAGAACGCCGCGCGGTCCACGGCCAGCGCGCCGCCGGCCGGCACCGCATGGCGGCGCGCCGCGGCGAACACGAACGACCCCAGCGCCTCCAACTCGCGCTTCAGCATGCCCGCCGCGCTGTCGGGCTTCGTGCTCTTGAGCGAGTTCGAGCACACGAGCTCCGCGCAGTCGCCCGACGCATGCACCGGCGTGGGCACCGCGGGGCGCATCTCGACGAGCCGCACGCGAATCCCGCGCGCAGCCAGCTGCAAGGCCGCCTCGCTGCCCGCGAGACCGGCTCCGAGTATGGTGACTGAAGAAGGCATGCGCGAATGATAGCAAAACCCCGCCGTCTGCGGGAAGCCCCCACGAAACCTCCGGCACCTCGGCGCCCCGTCAGCGCGATGCCGCCCTGCGACCTGCGCACGAACGCAACAGACGGGCTGTTTTTGCCAAGGCTCGCATCGCTGGCCACAGCCGCGTGCGCGTTGGAAAGCGACGGGCTCGCCCTCGCAAAGCCCTTTGGCGAAGACGAGCGCACCGCAGTTTCGCTACGCGGGCTTCGCCTACGTCAGTCGCGGCAAACGCGCAGAGAAGACGAGGGACTGCGGCAGAGAGGGCCCAGCGTGGCGACTTCCCGCGCGGACGCCCCGCAGGATCGACGCCGAGCAGGCCGAGGGCGGCAGACCCCTCCAGCCGCGAGCGCCGATGCACCGCCCCCTATCGCGTGGGCGTTTCTGAAGAACGCGTCTGCAGTGTCGCTCGACGAGACCACAGCCTCGCCCGACCCCGAGAGCGAAACCCGCATGAGCGGGCCGTCGCCGCGCTCGCGAAGGTCAAAACCGCCCTCAAGGTTGCCCATCGCATGCGCACCGCGCCGCACGCCCACCGCATCGTGGTGCTCGATGCCGGGCGCGTGGTGGAGAAGGGCGGCCCGCCCGCCTCCTCGCCCAGAACGGCCCCTTCGCCCGCCTCTGCCGCCTCCAAGGCATAGCCGCCGGTGAAGAGGCAGTGCGCAACGGGGCGGATCATTCCACAGGTTCGCTCAATTCGTAGAGATCATCAGGGGCTATGTCCTGACCGTTGGGCCACCCTATGACCATGCCCCCGGCCATCACCTGCACTTGCTTGAAATAATCCTCGTCGTTCAAGGCACCGTAGAAATCCCCGTGGATGTAGGGGGACACGTCGAAACGGCGGCGCTCACCCGTCTCGTATTCGAGCAACACGCGGTGCCCCGGTTCGGCCGTGACGGAAACGATGTCGGGCTCGCAAGGCACCGGCCCCGCGACAACCTCATCGAGCAGCGCGCCTTTCTCCATGCGACCACCCCTTCACCTCAAAGGCTCTATCCGAAACACCGCTTGGCCGCTGGAGGCGAGAAGCCAATCGGCCTCAAGCTCCTCGCGATGCAGCACGATCCACGCCCGCAGCAACGCCAGCTTCTCGGCGGGAAACGAGCCGGCAAGCACCTCGCCGTCGAAATCAACGGCGACCTTCCCATCCCCGCAACGGGCGTGGAGATGGGGGCGATGGTGCTTGCTGCCCCGTTCGCTGTGCAAGTATACAATAATCCCATAGAACATCGCCACCGCCGGCATGGCATCCTCCTTTTCATCGGCAGCCGCATTCTGCCCTCCGCTTCAGCCGTTGACGAGGCCCGCCTACCCCGCAGGGCCCCAGCGGCCGTCGGGATGGCGGGCTATGAGGCGGGACCGCTCGGCGGCGATAAGGTGCTCCATGAGCCACATGCGCGGCTCGGCGTCGCCGCAGAGGCGGGCGGCGAGGGCGTAGAGGGCGTCCATGTCGAGCGGCTCGGCCCGCAACGCCTCCACCAGCGGGTTGCACGCATGCACACCGTCGCCCGCGCTGGAAGCTTCACCCCCTCCTGTCTTCTCGCCGACGGCTCCACCCGTCCCGCTTTCCCCATCCCGCCCCGGCGCGTCGAAGCGCTCTTGGCGCAGACAGCCGAAAAGCGACAGCAGGGCATCCTCGAACGACTCGTCGTCCACGATGGGGGTGGCGCCTTGGACGATCAGACGGTTCGCCCCGCGGGAGGTGGAGGCCGTGATGGCTCCGGGCACCACCAACACCTCGCGCCCAGCCGCAAGCGCCTCGTCGGCCGTGGAGAACGTGCCCGAGGGAAGCCCCGCCTCCACGATGAGCGTGGCCCGCGCCAGCGAGGCGATGAGGCGGTTGCGCAGCCGGAACATCCACGGCCGCGGCGCGACATCCCATGGGTGCTCCGAGGCGACGGCCCCTCCACCGTCCACGATGCGCTGGAACAGGCCCCGATGCTCCGCCGGGTAGAGGCGGTCGCAGCCGCCGCCGAGGAACACCGTCGTGCGCCCGCCCGCCGCAAGCGCCGCTTCGTGGGCCGCCGCGTCGCAGCCGCGAGCCCCGCCCGAGATCACCGCCACGCCGCGCTCTGCCGCCAAGCGCGCGAACCGCGACGCGCATCCGCGCCCGTACGGCGTGGCCTTGCGCGCGCCCACGACGGCGACGCCCTCCGAAAGCGCCGCAACGCTTCCCACGACGTACAGGCGCGCGGGAGGGTCGGCCAGCGCCTCGAACGCCGCGGGGTAGCCCTCCCCTCCGCGCTCGAGGACGATGCGCGGTCCTGCCAGCGCGGCCCGCGCGCTCATGCGTCCTCCCCATCGCGCAGCCGGAACGCCAGCGCCTCGCAAAGGTGCCGCCGCCCCACGGCGCGCGCCTCCTCCATGTCGGCCACCGTGCGCGCCACCGCCAGCGTGCGCATGATGGCGCGCCCGCTCATGCGGTTGCCGCGCGCCACGTCCTCGTAGAACGCCTCGTCGTCTGCCGAGAGGCGGCACGAGCGCACAAGAGCCGCCGCGCTCGCGCCGCCCGCAGGCGCGCCCGCGGTCTCCCTGCGCGCGCCGGCATCACCCGCCTCCGCATCTCCGGCGTCCGACGCGCCCCATTCGTCCGCGTCCACGGCGCGCCGCCACGAGGCGTACTCGCGCGCCCGCAGCACGCCTTCCCGCAGCGCCGCCGACGAGGTGCCGCCGCCCGTGCCCAGCACCTCTCCCGGCGGGATGCGCCGCACGTCGATGCGCACGTCGATGCGGTCCATGAGCGGACCGCCCACGCGGGCCTGATAGCTCCTCATCTGCGGGATGGTGCACGAGCATGCGCGCTCGGGATCGCCGAAGTAGCCGCACGGACACGGGTTCGCAGCCGCCACCAGCGTGAAGCGCGCCGGGAACACCACGTTGCCGTCGGCCCGCGTGATCACGACCCTCCCCGACTCCAAAGGCTGGCGCATGCTCTGCAGCACCGAAGGGCGGAACTCGGGCAGTTCGTCCAAGAACAGCACGCCGTTGTGCGCCATCGATATCTCACCAGGCCGCAAAGGCGACCCTCCTCCGATGAGCCCCGCCGCGCTGGCCGTGTGGTGTGGGCTGCGGAACGGTCGCACGCCCGCCAGCGCGGGCGCCGGATCCTCCCCCGCGACCGAGTGGACGAGCGCCGTCTGCAGCGCCTCGTCCTCCGACAGCGGGGGCAGGATGGAGGGCAGCCGCGAAGCGAGCATGGTCTTGCCCGATCCCGGCGGGCCCACCATGATCACGCCGTGCCCGCCCGCAGCTGCGATCTGCAGCGCCCGCTTGGCCATCTCGTGCCCCGCGATGTCACGGAAATCGACCAAAGCCGGGGCCGGAGCGGGAGTGGCGGTGGACGCCGGGGGGAACTCCCCGCGGCGAAACTCCGAAAGCGAACGTATGGAGAGCCGTTTCACGCCCTCGACGCGCACAAGCCCGTCCGGCGCTTCGGCGCACAGAAGGTCGCAGCCGACATCGCGCGCGCAGAGCGCGTAGGCCAAAAGGCCCGCCACCGGCCGCACCTCCCCCTCGAGCGACAACTCCCCCGCCAGAAGGAGCCCCTGCGCGAAACGCGGATCCACCTGCCCCGTGGCCACGAGGACGCCCACCGCGATGGGCAGGTCGAACCCCGAGCCCGTCTTGCGCAGCGCCCCCGGGGCGAGGTTCACCACCACCTTGCGCGACGGCACGACGAAACCGCACGCCCTCAGCGCCGACCTCACGCGCTCGCGCGACTCCTGCACCGAGGCGTCGGCCATGCCGACGATGGAGAACCCCGGCACCCCCGGACCCACCGCCACCTCCACGTCCACCGGCACGGCCTCCACCCCGCGCAACGTGGCGGCGCGCACCCTGCACCGGCCCTCCATGTCAGGCCGCGCAGAACGCGTTGATGTGGTGGCGTATCATGGCGCGGTCCTCCGCCACAGCCACGATCCCGATGATGTCGAAGCGCACCGGCACGTCCACCACGTCGTAGTCCGCAAGGAAGCACGCCGCTATGCGCTCGTAACGCTTGCGCTTCTCGGCGTCCACCGCCTCCGACGGCAACCCGCGTTCGCAATTCGAGCGTGTTTTGACCTCGACGAACACGATCGAACCGTCGCCGTCGCGCGCGACGATGTCCGCCTCCCCCGCTGCGCACTCCCAGTTGCGCTCCACGATGTCGTAGCCCCGCCGCTCGAGGAACCGCGCAGCCGCCTCCTCGCCGCGGCGGCCGAGCTCGGCGCGCCAAGCGGCTTCCGAAGCCTCCCTCGCCCCGTCGTCCTCTCCCGTCCATTCCTCCCTCGGCACCGCCGTCCGATCCTCGAACGCCCTCGCCTCAGCACTTCGTCCCATGGCAACCGCCCCTTTCGTCTCTGGCTTCCATGGTACCGGCGCCGTCCAGCGGATCCATGGCGTGCGTCCAGCGGATCCGCGCCTCGATCCGACGCGGATCCCCTGCGGCGCACGCGTGCCTCCCCCGCAACCCCGACGCGCTCTCCCCGCATTCCCGACGCGAATCCAACGCGAACCCATCGCGGAGAGAAGCGCCGGGTCGCCTTCGCATGCGCAAGGCTCGACGCGACGCCTCGCGCAAAGCGCGAGCGGGTCGAAAGGGCAGAGAGGATTCGGGGACGGCGAGAACAAGGCGCGAAGGAAACGGGGAGATGGGAAGAGAACGCCAGCCACTCTCCTCCCCATGCACGCCCTTCATCCCCTATTCGCGTCTAAGGGAAAAGGGACGCGGCCGCTGCGCGAGAAATGGCAGAAAGAATATATGGGGGGGGGGACGGAAAGGGAGATGGAAAGAAAGGGGAGCCCGCGCCGCCTTCGGAGGCGCGGGCGAACCCCTCTCGGAAGCGCCGCCATGGCAGGGCTCGGCAAACGCTTTGCCGATCGCTTCGAAGGAGCCTTTCCCAAATCCTCCCCGAAGGAACCGAGGGAGCTTCCGGCAGAAAGGCCCTCGAAGCGCCGCGCCCGAAAAGCGCCCGCAACGCCCCTGATGGGAAGAACCTCAGAACAGCGTCGGCTGGGAGAACGCGGTGCAAAACGAGGCCCGATGGATGGGCGTGAGGCCGTAGCGCCTGATGGCCTCGATATGCGCCGGGCTCGCGTAGCCCTTGCACGATTCGAAGCCGTACTCGGGATACTCCTCGGCGTAGCGGCACATGAGCGCATCTCGCTCGACCTTCGCCACGATGGAGGCGGCGGCGATGGAGGCGCAGCGCCCATCGCCCTTGACGACGTTCACCTCGCGCTCGTCGAAACGCAGAGGGTTCCCGTCGAGCAAGACCACGTCGACGGGAACCCCCGCCGCCTCCACGCGGGCCACCGCGCGCCGAAACGCCGTCACGAGCGAGGCCGTCATGCCATGCTCGTCGATCTCGCGCGCCTCGACGTACTCCACGGCCCACGCCCGAGCCGTCTTTCTCACCTGCGCGGCGACGCGCTCGCGCTCGGCGGGCTTGAGCCGCTTCGAGTCGTCGAGGCCGGCGATCCGCGGCTCGTCGGGCAGGACGACCGCCCCCACCGCGAGCGGCCCCGCCAAAGGGCCGCGCCCCACCTCGTCGAGCCCCACGACCACGCCCCCTCCGCGCGCCGCGGCCAGCTCGCGCTCGAAAGCGTAGAGCCCCTCGAGGCGCGCCCGCTCGGCGGCCTCGGCCTCGATGCGGCGGCGCGCCGCCTCCACCGCGTCGCGCACGCCCTTGCGCGGATCGGCCACGAGCGCGCGCTCGAGCACTGCGAACTCTCTCTCGTCCGCCTCCCGCAGACGCCGCTTGACGTCGGCCACCGTCAGTCCCATGCCCTCGCCCCCTGCTTTCGATCCGTTCCTTTCCAGCGCCCATGATAGCAGATCGCGGCCAGGCAGCGGCAGGCGCGCCCCGATAACGAAAAGGCCCCGCGCCCGAAAGGACGCGGAGCCTCGATGCCCGTCTGGGGGAAACGGCCTAGCGGTAGGCCTTCTCCTTGATCTTGGCGGCCTTGCCCACCTTGTCGCGGAGATAGTAGAGCTTCGCGCGGCGCACGTCGCCACGGCGCACGACTTCGATCTTCTCGATCTTCGGGGAATGCACGGGGAAGGTGCGCTCCACGCCGATGGAGAAGCTGATCTTGCGGACGGTGAACGTCTCGCGGCTCGAAGCGCCCTGACGACGGATGACGTCGCCCTGGAACACCTGGATACGCTCGCGGTTGCCCTCGGTGATGCGGTAGTGAACCTTGACGTTGTCGCCCACGTTGAACTCGGGGACGTCCTGCTTGATCTGCTGCTGCTCGATGGCGCGAATGATATCCATGATCCGTTCCTTCTTATATGTTCAGTGTGACCCTGTGCGGCGTTGTCTCGTAAAGACACGATTGGACAGTATAACGCCTGTCCGCGCGCACCGCAAGGGAGAATCGGCAACCTTTCCGTCATTTTCACAGACAGCCCCGCCCGATCTCGCCCACCCGAGCCGCACGGCGGCGCACAGCAGCCCAGACGGCCGCACGCGCATACCGAAGGGTGCGCGCAATCCGCCTGCCGACCGCCACGTGAGCGCGCGGCCCCTTCCGCGCATCGCACGGCGCCCTTCGCCGCAAGGACGCACGGCCCCGCTTCTTCTCCGTCCTACACGAGCGAGAGCAGCGCGTAGGCGGCCACGCCCGAGACGGCGCACCACAGAAGCGATCTGGTCCTCCACGCCACGAGCGCCACCACCCCGGCCGCGACGAGCGGCGCGGCGGCCGGCCACGGACCCGCGTCGAACATGCCCGGGGAGAACAGGTCGTTCGCCACGAGCGCGGCGAACGCGGCGGGAGGGATGAATCCGAGTGCGCGCTCGACGCCCTCCGGCAGGTTCTTGCCCTTGAGCGCGAACAGGGGAATCACGCGGCACGCGAGCATCGTGGCCCCGCAGCACACGAGCACGACGAGAAAGCTGTCCCAGCCCATCGAGCCCATCAGCCCCTCCTTCCCGCCCAGCTGAACGCGAGCGCCGCCGCCACCCCGGCGAGCGCGCCCACGAGGATGGCCGGCCCCGACAGGCCCGCCGCCTTGCAAGCGATCACACCGAGCGCGGCCGTCGCGGCCGCCACCAGGTTGGCCGCGGAGGGCTTCTGCGTCACGAGCAAGCAGATGAAGATGGAAGTCATGGCGAACGACGCGATGGCCAAGGGCACGCCCACGGCGTTGCCCACCAGCACGCCCGCGACGTTCGACAGCGCCCAGGAGCTCTGCGACAGCAGGTTCACCGCCGTGGCGCGCCCGACCGACCACCCGCCTTCGGAGAACTTCGCCACGTTCACCCCGTAGCTCTCGTCGGTCACCGTGGCCGCGAACAGAAACGCCAGGCGCTTGCGCACGCCCCTGCACGCCGGCGCGAAGGCGGCCGAGTACAGCATCTGGCGCGTGTTCACCAGCGACACGCTCGCGATGATGGAGGCCAGAGGGGCCCCGGCGAGCCACATGTTCGGGATCATGAACTGGCCCGCGCCCGAGTAGAACAGCGCCGAGAGCAGAAACGCTTGCAAAGCGTCAAGGCCGATGGAGGCCGACAGGATGCCGCAGGGCACGCCGATGGCGACGTAGCCCAACATGATGGGCAGCGCCGCCTTGAGCGATTGCCTGATGTGATCCCCTGAAACCATAGCTTCCCGATTATACAAGTTTTGTGCGCATGCGCAACGTCGTTCCGGCGCCCGTCTGGCGTTCGGGAACGCGAGAGCGTAGACTGTTTCGGCAAGAATCGAGGACGGGAGGCGCCATGCGGCGGGAAGAGGGCGAGGCAGAACACGAAGAACCCACGGCGCAAGCATCCGAGGGTGAAGCGGCCGCCGATGCGCATAGAGAGCCCGACCGCCGGCACGGCACGAAAGGATCGCGCCTCAGTACGGCGCGGGCGTGCGCGCTCGGAGCGCTCGCGCTGTCGCTCGGCGCGGGCGCAGGGTTTTCCATCTGGGCGCTCCTGAGCGCGGCGTACCTGCTCTGCGACCTCGTATGGGGCGGCATCGGAGGCGCGCTCGGTCTGCCGGCGTTCCCGCTCCTCGTCTGCACGCTGGGAGGCGCGCTCATCGGGCTGTGGAACGCCCGGTTCGACAGCGCGCCGAAACCGCTCGACGAGGTGATGGCCGAAGTGCGCGCGAAGGGAGGGTACTCGGTCGGGCGAGTCGTCCCGGCCTCGGTGTCGTTTCTGCTGCCCATCGCGTTCGGTGGCTCGGTAGGGCCGGAGGCGGGGCTCACGGGCCTCGTCGCCTCGGCGTGCACGCAGGTGGGCGCGGCGCTTCGCCGGGCGGGCGGCCTGGACGGGCCGTTCACGCGCGCGCAGAAGGTCCCCCTCTACGCGCTCGGCGTCCTCGGAGGGGCGGCCGGGGCCGCAGCGTTCTCCGCGCTCTTCGGCGGCGGCCTTCCCCTGCCCCGCTTCGACGCAGCTCCGCTCACCTGGGAGGCGGCCGCTTGGACGGCGCCGCTCGCCGCGGCGGGATGGGCGCTCGCCGCGCTCTACGCCCTTGCGACTCTCCTCGCCCGGCGCCTCTCCCGCGCGCTCGAAGGGCATCCCGTGCTCAAGCCGACGCTGTGCGGCCTCGCGCTCGGAGCGACCGCCCTCGCGCTGCCCTACGTCCTGTTCCCGGGAACCGCCCAAGCCGCCGACCTGGCCGGGCAGTGGGCGAACATGCCGGCCGCCGTCCTTGTGGCGACAGGGGTCGCCAAGACGGCGTTCGTGGCGCTGTGCCTCAACCTCGGATGGAGCGGAGGCCCCTTCTTCCCGCTCATCTTCTGTGGCGTGAGCACGGGGTTCGGCATCGCCGCGGCCACCGGCGCGGACGCGATGCTCTGCACGGCCGTGGTGTCGACCGCGCTCATCGCCGGCTTCACCCGCAAACCTGCGATGGCGCTCCTCGTCATGCTTCTGTGCTTTCCCGTGCGAAGCCTTCCCTTCATGGCGCCGGCGGCGCTCGCAGGAGCGCTTCTGCCCGTGCCAGGGGCGGGGCAACGGGCTGCCGAGCGAAACGGCCGCGGGCGCTTCCGCGCTAGCGGTGCGGGGCCGAAGGGATGAACAGCCGCTGGTAGAGGTTCTTGGCGTAGCGGTCGGTCATGCCGGCGACGAAGTCGGTGACGGCGCGCAGATCGTCTCCTTCCGAGATGTCCCGGTACTCGGCGGGAACCTCGTCCACATGCGCCACGTAGTGGTCGAACAGATCGCCGATGAGGTGCGTCGCCTTCGCCACCTCGGCCATCACCGCGTCGCAGGTGTAGACGCGCTCGAACAGAAACGCCCGCAGCTCCATCATGGCGTCCCACACGTCCGCGCTCATGCGGATGTCGTCGCAGGAAGCCGACGTCTCCACCATGTCGAGCACCAGCGTCTCGATGCGCGACGAGTGGTCGGGGCCGAGCACGGCGTGGGTGGAGGCGGGCAGGTCGGCCTCGGAGAGGATGCCCGCGCGGATGGCGTCGTCGATGTCGTGGTTCACGTACGCGATGCGGTCGGCCACGGCCACGATGCGCCCTTCCAGCGTCTCGGCGCGCAGATCGCCCGTGTGGTTCACGATGCCGTCGCGCACCTCGGGCGTGAGGTTGAGGCCCCGTCCCCCGTTCTCGATGCGCTCCACCACGCGCAGGCTCTGCTCGTTGTGGCGGTAGAGCGCCTCGGCCCCGGGGCTGGCCGGATCGATGCCCTTGTGGCGCGCGAGGCAGCCGGCCAGCGCGCTCTCGCCCGTGTGGCCGAACGGGGTGTGGCCCAAGTCGTGCCCGAGCGAGATGGCCTCGGTCAGATCCTCGTTGAGGCCGAGCGCCCGCGCGATGGTGCGCGCGATCTGCGCCACCTCGAGCGTGTGCGTGAGGCGTGTGCGGAAGTGGTCGCCCTCGGCCGCCAGAAACACCTGCGTCTTGTGCGACAGGCGGCGAAACGACTTCGTGTGCAGGATCTTGTCGCGGTCGCGCTGGTAGTCCGTGCGCAGGCGGTCGGGCTCGGTCGAGCGGTCGCGGCCCTCGCTCTCGTCGGGAAACGAGGCGTCCTCGGAGAGCGCCTCGTGCTCGCGGCGCTCTTGGTCTTCGCGGAAGATGACGCGCATGGTCTGCTCCTTTGCGGCGCTTCGGTTCAGCGCCATTGTAGCAGAGGAAGACCCCTCACGGCAGGTCGCCGGGCGCGAACGCGCCGTCCTCGGTGACGATGCGCGCGATAAGCGCCGCCGGCGTCACGTCGAACGCAGGGTTCCACACCTCCACGCCCGCGATAGGATGCGGCAGCACCTCGGCGGCATCGCGCTCCTCGATGGGGATCTGCGACCCTTCGGAAAGCGCCTTGTCCACGGTGGAGGCGGGCGCGGCCACGTAGAACGGGACGCCGTGGCGGCGCGCCAGCACCGCGAGGCCGTACGTGCCGATCTTGTTGGCCACGTCGCCGTTGGCCGCGATGCGGTCGGCGCCCACCACCACGGCGTCCACTTCGCCTTTCGCCATGAGGCTCGCCGCCATGTTGTCGCAGATGAGCGTAACGGGGATGCCCGCCCGCGCCAGCTCCCAGCAGGTGAGGCGCGCGCCCTGCCCCACCGGACGCGTCTCGTCGGCGTACACGCGCGCGACCTTGCCCTGCGCGGCGGCGGCGTACACGATGCCGAGCGCCGTGCCGAAGAACACGGTGGCGAGGCTGCCGGCGTTGCAGTGCGTGAGGATGCGCGCGCCCTTCGGCAGAAGCGCCGCCCCGTGCGCGCCGATGGCGCGGTTCGCGGCCTCGTCGTCGGCCTCGAGGGCCTTCACGGCGTCGAAGAGGGCCGCGGCCGCCTCCTCGGCGCCGCCGCCTGCGAGGACGCGCCCCCGCGCCGCACGCCTCATCCGCGCCACTCCCCAGGAGAGGTTCACCGCTGTGGGGCGCGCGCTCGCCACCTGGGCGCACACATGCTCAAGCTCGGCGAGGTAGGAGGAAGCGTCCGCGTCTGCGAAAGCGCGCGGATCCGCGCGCTCCTGCGCCCACAGCGCCACGGCCGCCGCCCCCGCCGCGCCGATGGCGGGCGCGCCGCGCACCGCGAGCGACCTCACGGCGTCTGCGACCGCGCGCCAGTCGCGCGTCCGCGCGTACGCGAGCTCGCTCGGAAGCAGGCGCTGGTCGACGTAGACGAGCTCCGCCGCGCCGTCGTCGGCGCGGACGAGCTCGATGGTGCGCGGCAGGTTCTCCAATCGGAGCCGGGTCATCGCGAAGGTCCTCTCGTCCGTGCGCGGGGCCCGGGCCCCGCGCTCCTTTCCTCGTCCGCCATTGTAGCGGTTCGCCGCGCTTCGCGCGCGGACGAGTCGGAGAAGGCGCCTTCGCCGCGGCCCCGGGGCCCCGGGGCCGTCCGCCGCGCCGCGAGGCCCGCTCGGCTCTCGGAAACCGCATTCCCACGGCTCGGAGGCGAAACCGCGTCTTCCGATATGATACGGTGCGCACGGTACGGATGCGCCGCTCGAAAGGATCGAACCATGAAGCAGCCCGCAGCCAAGCCAAACGCCCCGACCCCTTCGCGACCGGAGCGGCGCAAAACGCCGCAAGCGCGCCCATGGCATGCGCTGCCCCTCGACGAGGCGCTGAGCGACCTTGAAACCTCGCCGACGGGCCTTTCCGAGCCCGTCGCCCGGGCCCGCCTCGCCGAGGCGGGCCCCAACGAGCTCGACGAGAAGCCGCCGCGCACGCTCTCCCAGATGGTGCGCGAGCAGGTGGGCGACCCCATGATACTCATCCTGCTGGTCGCCGCCGCGCTTTCGGCGCTGCTTCGGGAGTGGGCCGAAGCGGGCATCATCTTCGCCATCGTGGTGGCCAACGCGCTCATCGGCATCGCGCAGGAGCGAAAGGCGCAGACCTCCCTCGAGGCGCTGCGGGATCTGAGCGCTCCCACGGCCCGCGTGCTGCGCGACGGGACGGAGGCGGTCGTGCCCGCCCGCGACCTGGTGCCAGGCGACGTGGTCGTCCTCGACGACGGCAGCATGGCGCCCGCTGACCTGCGGCTGCTGTCCACCGCGGGCCTGCGCATGCAGGAGGCCGCCCTCACGGGCGAATCGGTTCCCGTGGAGAAGGACGCGTCGGCCGACGTGCCCCCCGGGGCCCCCGTGGGCGACCGGAGGAACATGGCGTTCGCCACCGCCGTGGTCACCGGCGGCCGCGGGACGGGCGTGGTGGTGGCCACCGGCATGGACACCGAGGTGGGCCGCATCGCAGGGCTGCTGAAAGGCGACGAGGAGCTGGACACGCCGCTCAAGCGGAAGCTGGCTTCGTTCGGCAAGCTGCTCACCGTGGCGGGGGTGGCGGCGGCGCTCGCGGTGCTGGCGGTGGGCATGGCCTACGGGCGTCCCTTCGCGCCGATGCTGTTGCTGGCCATCTCGCTGGCCATCTCGGTCATCCCCGAGGGGCTGCCCGCCACGGCCACCATCGTCATGGCGCTCGGCGTCCAGCGCATGGCCCGCCATCAGGCCCTCGTGCGACGGCTGCCCGCCGTGGAGACGCTCGGCGGGGCCACCGTCATCTGCACCGACAAGACCGGCACCCTCACCGAGAACCGCATGAGCGTGGTGCGCGCGGCCCTCGGCCCCGACCTCGACCGCGGCAGGGCCCTCGAGCCGGCCCGCGCGCTCGCGGCCCATCCGGATCTGTTCGGCCTCCTGGCCTTCGCAGCCGTCCTCTGCAACGACGCGGGCTTCGCGGACGCGCCGGGCGCCGAGGGCGCGCCGGCCTCTGCCGACACCGTGATAGGGGATCCCACCGAGGGCGCGCTGCTCTTGATGGCCCGCGACAACGGCATCGACCCCGCCGCCCTGCGCGCAGCCCACCCCCGTCTCGCCGAACGCCCCTTCGACTCCGACCGAAAGCGCATGGCGACCGTGCACGAGCGGGACGGCGAGCTGGTGGCGGCGGTGAAGGGCTCGCTCGACGGACTGCTCCCCCTCTGCTCTTCCCTCATGGACGAGGACGGGCCGCGCCCCATGGGGAAGGACGACCGCGACCGCGCGCTCGAAGTGGCGCAGGCCCTCTCCGACGAGGCGCTCCGCGTCCTCGCCGTCGCCGTCCGGACGCTGCCCGCCCTGCCCGGCGACGGCGAGGACGTCGAGGAGGACCTCACCCTCGTCGGGATAGTCGGCATGATGGATCCGCCGCGCGCCGACGTGCGCGGGGCCGTGGGCACCTGCCGCGCCGCCGGCGTGCGCACCGTCATGATCACCGGGGACCATGCGGCCACCGCCCGCGCCATCGGGCGCGAACTCGACATCTACCGCGAAGGCGACCTCGTGGTGTCGGGATCCGAGCTCGACGAGATGGACGACGCCCAGCTGGACGCCGCCATCGAGCGCACGAGCGTGTTCGCGCGCGTCTCGCCCTTCCACAAGCTGCGCATCGTGAGGGCCCTTCGCGGCAACGGCGAGGTGGTGGCCATGACCGGCGACGGGGTGAACGACGCCCCCGCCCTCAAAGCCGCCGACATCGGCGTGGCCATGGGCGTCACCGGCACCGACGTGGCCAAGGATGCCTCCGACATGATCCTGCTCGACGACCGCTTCGCCACCATCGTGTACGCGGTGCGCGAGGGGAGGCGGGTGTACCGCAACATCCAGAAAGTGGTCGCGTTCCTGACCGCCGACAACCTGGCCGAGATCGTCGTGCTGCTCACCGCCGTCCTCCTCGACTGGAACGCCCCGCTGACGGCCGTGATGATACTCTGGGTGAACCTGGCGACGGCCACGCTGCCGGCGCTCTCGCTGGGCGTGGAGCCGGCGAGCCGCCACGTCATGGAGCATCCCCCCTTGCGCTCCGGCACGCTCCTCGAGCCCAAGCTCGCGCGGCGCGTGGCGTTCCAAGGGCTTTTCGTGGCGGCGTTCGCCCTCGCGGCGTTCGCGATCGGCCGAAGCTCGGGCGGCGACGCCGTGGGGCAGACGATGGCTTTCTCCGTGCTCGCGTTCTCCCAAGTGCTGCGCGCCGTCAACCAACGGTCGACCACCGATCCCGTGTGGAACCGCGGCGGCGGGCGCAACCCATGGCTTTGGGCCGCCGTGGGCGCGTCGATCGCGCTCATGTTGGTCGTGCTGCTGGTCCCGCCCGTGCTGGCGGCGTTCGGCGGCGCTCCCATGAACGGCTGGCAATGGGCCGTGGCGCTGGGGTTCGCGCTGCTTTCCCTCGCGCAGACCGAGCTGGCGAAGGCCTTCGGTCGCTGGCGCGCGCGGCGCGCTTCCTAGCAGGGGGGCGCCAAGGCGCGCAGAGCGCGCGCCGCCTTCCCGCTCCTTGGCGCCCCTGCGCGCCCCGTGCGTTGACGGAACGTCGAAAGTGTTCATTGACGTTCCGTCAAATAGAAGCGTATGCTGCTCTCATCAGGGGTTTGACCGAAGCGCAACCTGAAAGGCGCGCACGGATCGAGGCGAGGAGGCGTCCGCATGGCCGAGGGGTTCCGCAAAGGGGAGTCGCGGCGCGACGATATCGTGGAAGCCGCCCGCCAGCTCTACGAGGAGCGCGGGCTCTCCCGCACCACCGTGCGGGCCATCGCCGAGCGCGTCGGCGTGACGCGCACGCTCTTCTACCATTACTTCGCCGACAAGGATGCCGTCACCTCGGCCGTCCTCGACGACTACGTGGCCGACTACCTGGAGGCCCTGCGGCTTTGGAACGAATCGCGCCGCCCCGGCGACATCGAACGCGCGCTCGAAAGCGTCGTCAAGCTGCTGCGCCTTGGCGTGTTCGAGCACGACGCCTTCCGGCTCTCTCTGGCCTCGAAGGAAAACGCAGAGCTCTACTTGGAGTTCCTCGACCGCGTGGCCGATCGCACGGCCTCCTACATCGTCAGCACCACCGTGCGCGACTACGATGCGGCGCACGGCGTGCGCATCGATCACGTGCACGAGACGCTCTACATCCTCATCGTCGGCATGGTGTCGTTCGTCCGACGGCATCCCGAAGCGGGCGACGAGGTGCTCAAGGACCTCATCGCCCAAACGTTGCATATGGAGCGCGGCGACGCGAGGCCGTCCGGCGGGGGTTAGCCTCACGCGGCGCCTCGGTCGCATCGAGACGCTCAGCAGCCATCTCAACCAAGGAGCACGCAGGCCGAAAGGCGGCCTGTGCGAAGCATACCCGAAAGAAGGAGGGTTCTCATGTTGTTCCAAGTCTACGGGGAGAACGCCCTGTACCAGTGGCTCGGCTGGGCCATGGTGTTCATCGGCCTCATCCTCGTCAACGAAATCGCGCGCCGCTCGAAGGTCGGCGGCATCGTCTGCTTCGTCGGCGTGCCGCTCGCGCTCACGGCGTACTTCGTCGCCATCTACGTCGGCGCGGGCATGGGCGCGGACTGGGCGCTCAACAACCCCACGTACCTGCACATGAACAGCTGGTTCCACTACGCCAAGCTCTACGCCGCCACCATCGGGTGCGTCGGCTTCATGGCGCTCAAGTACCGCTGGGGTAGCATCGGCAAGTCGCACTGGTTCAAGTGCTTCCCGTTCGTCATCGTGGCCATCAACATCCTCATCGC
>ERZ826396.727-NODE-727-length-45304-cov-4.453181_pt1 | contig 45304 bp, 44 predicted proteins | sample MGYA00519926_ERZ826396 | MGnify/ENA primary metagenome ERZ826396 (study PRJEB31778, sample SAMEA3449230) | human gut metagenome | biome: human gut; feature: human-associated habitat; material: faeces | place: United Kingdom | collected 2010/2012 ... | reverse complement strand
CTTGCATGTGTTAGGCACGCCGCCAGCGTTCGTCCTGAGCCAGGATCAAACTCTCTAAAATATGATATCAAACCAGCCTTTCGGCTGTTTTAACCTATCTTAGAGCTTAATCGCTCATTCGATGCTAGCGCATCTTTTGTACTCCTTCGTTACCGAAGAGTACCCACAAGTTTTTATCAAAACTTATCAAAAAAATCTCAGGGTTCCTTGTTTGTTTCGTTGTTTAATTTTCAAGGTCCGTTGCCTCTTAAAGAAAGGGCGTTTTGTATCTTACCACATCATCGCCGCTTTGTCAACACCTTTTTTTCTGCCTGTCCGGGTTTTTTACCCCCGCACCGCTTCTTCCTGTTGGCATTCCTTTTCAAGGCTGCGCTCTTCCTGCGCTCTTTGCACTCCCTTTCGGTTCCCCTCTCGAAGAGTGCTTGATCATTCTATCAAACCACTCCCCTTTTGTCAATATCTTTTTCCTCCTTTTTCTCCCTCTCTTTACACCCCTCCGCGCGTTGCGCGAACAACAGGGACGCGGACCTCCACGCAAAAGGAGAAGAAAGAAAAAACTCTTATGAAGAAAATTTCGACATTCCGTTTGTTTTTAAGCCCCTCTCGGCGCCTATCAATGAAAATCAAGTTAAACAAAAGAGGAGCGCTCTTCTTCATTTTAATTATAGTGTACCCCTCAATTATGTCCTTGATATAACGGTTTCCCGAAGAATATAAAGAGAAAATTCCGGCATAGCGTTTCACCGACTCCGCAAACGCTTATTGATGCAACCCCATTACATCATCAACCGGCAGAGAAAAAATAACGCCCGCCTCCCCAGTTGTCTGCGCAATTGCATCGCAAATTTGCTGCATCACAGTTTTTCTATCTGCCAACGGCACGATGATCAGCACCAATTCCTTCTCCGGCCGGATCAGTAGATGCAGAAAATTTTCTTCTTCCTTTGCGTTAAAGCCCCGTGCGTGAACGACTGTGCCGCCGCTGGCCCCAGCCTGCTTCGCCGCCTCCATAACCAGCTCCGCCTGCCCCCGGTCTGCAACGCAGACAACCATATCATGCGTCCGTTTCTCATCCATTTTTTCTGCCTCCCCGGTTTCAATAATTGTGGCCTCTTTCTGAATGTGCCGCAACGCAGCCATGCTGACGCTTGAAAACGTTACGCTGCACGCGACCCCGCCGCCCGGCCTAGAGAACGGCAGTTCGCCCCGCAGCTTCTCCAGGCCGGTTTGAATTGCCGCTCGGGGCGCCGCGCTGAAAAGAATTTCCTTTTCCAAATCACCCAGGCCCAAATATTCTAAAATCTCTGACTTTGCCGTGCCAAACCCCAGGCACATGAGCTGCGTTTTAACTCCCGCCCGCTCATAAAGCCGGGCCATTTTATCGCCTTTTCCGCGGTCCACAACCGTAATCAGCACTTGCAGCGGAAACGCATACATCATTTAAACCCCCTCATATTCGATGATTTCGTTCTGCACCGCGGCCGGGCCCTTTGCAGCGCGCCGCGTTTTAAAGCGATACAGAAGCCCGATTCCCTGGATAATAACCAATGGCGTCATTGCCACCATTGCAACAATTCCAAATGCATCCAGAAGAATATTCCCCCCCAAAGCACCGCACGCCCCCATGGCAAAGGGGAGAAGGAACGTAGCCGTCATAGGGCCAGACGCAACGCCGCCAGAGTCAAATGCAATTGCCGTAAAAATTTTTGGCACCGCGAATGAGAGCAGCAGTGCGCAAACATACCCAGGCACTAAAAACCAATAAATTGAAATCCCTGTTAAAATCCGGATCATCGATAAGCCCACCGACATCGCCATGCCTATAGAAAGGCCGTTCATCATCGTTTTTTGGGAAATCGCGCCGCCAGAAATCTCCTCCACCTGTTTATTAAGCACCAGCACAGCAGGCTCCGCTTTTACAATAAAGAAGCCAATGACCATACCGATCGGCACCAAAATCCAACGGTATGGGAGCGCGACGAGCTCTTTGCCCAAATAGCTTCCGACCGGCATAAAGCCGACATTGACACCCGTTAAAAATAAAAGGAGACCAATAAACGTGTAAAGGATGCCGGCCAGCACTTTAACGAGCTGCTTTTTGCGCAGCTTTAAAAATGCAAGCTGAAACAGAAAGAAGAAAACCAAAACCGGCAGAAGGGCCAGAAACACTTCTTTTGCGTAAGCCGGAAACGCACGGCCAAATTCCAGCCCCAAATCTCGGGTAGTGCTAATAACGGGCATTGTGATCTCCGCATATTCCGCTTGAGACGGCTCATAGAGAATCCCCAACAGAAGCACAGATAAGATAGGGCCGATTGAGCACAGGGCAACCATACCAAAGCTGTCGCTCTCCGCATCCCCGTCGTTGCGTAGAGCGGCTAGGCCTATGCCGAACGCCATAATAAACGGCACGGTAATCGGGCCCGTTGTCACACCTCCCGCATCAAACGCCACTGCCACAAACTCATTCGGCACAAAAACAGAGAGGAGAAACACAGCTGCATAACCGATCAGCAGCAGAATTGAAAGCCGGATTTTCAATACCATACGCAAAAACGCCGACGCCAAAAAGATTCCGACGCCAACCGCAACGGTAAGAATGAGCGTCAAATCCGGCACGCCGGGCGTTTGCTGCGCCAGCACCTGCAAATCAGGCTCCGCAACCGTTATAATTCCGCCAATTGCAAAACACGCCAGCGCAATCAACACCACTTTCTTCCCTTTTGCCAAGCGCGTGCCCAAATGCTCGCCGATTGGGATCATCGCCAAATCCGCACCCAATGTAAAAAAACCCATGCCTAGAATGAGAAGCCCGGCGCCAGTCAAAAACAGCAGGAGTGTATCCGGCGGCATGGGCGTAATCGTAACGCACAAGAGCAAAACGATTGCCGTAACCGGCACTACAGCTTGCAAAGATTCTCTGATTTTTTCCCGCAGCTTTCGATTCATTCGACCCCACCTTTCCATATATGATGTTTATTTTCATAATTCCCGCCCAAATTGTACAAATTGTATATTATCATCATACTATACGAGGTGTGCATCTGTCAACGAATTCCTTGATACGATTGATTGAATTAGACAATACATCCTTTCATGCGCCTTGAGGCTATACTTCAAAATTTATACAAATTGGATTTTAAGGAACTCCGATCATTCCGGCATCGGAATTCTTTCTCGGGCGATTTCTGAGGGACCAAACAAAAAAGGGAACTGCTTGATACAGTCCCTTTTATCTTACATTATCTGATTGTATTTTTAATTTGCGCGTAGCTTCCTACAGCCATACAAGGTTGGAATCCCCCATTCAGGCATCGCAATCCTCCCGAAGCCATTCCAGCAGCAGGGCCGTTTTCCGCTCATAGGCATCCAGTGCATGGAGCGTTCCCCTCACCTGCGCTGTGCCCAAACGCCGCTCCTCCTGGGAACTGCATTCGATCCCAAGGGAACGTTTCATATTATAGAGCAGCCATTCCAACATTCCGCCATATCCGCTGTCAAGCACGGCGGGCCAGTCGGTGTGCAAAAGGGGCCGGTTCATCTGGTAAGCTGCTAACAGCGCACGGAATTTTTCGCGATCCAGCCGCCCTCTTTGATTGCAAGCCCAGTAGTTCACCACCTCAATCAGTTCCCGCTCAGGGTTGACATATCCTGCTGCCTCCCAGTCGATCAAGAAGGGCTCCATTCCATCCCATAATACATTTTTCGGGTCGAGATCCCGGTGGCTGAGCACCTGCTCCCCGCTTCGTTTTTCTGCCGCGGCCACATACCGCTGCGTCCAGCCGGCAATTCTTTCATACCGGGCTGTGAAAAGCCGCAGCCAAGACGGCTTCTCCTGCCGAGCCTTCTGAAGAACAGTTTTCCAATCGGGTGCAAAAGCCCCTGCCTCCCCATAGGCTGCTCCATCGATCTGCACGTTTGCATGGTGGATAGCGCCCAAAATACCGCCGATCCGCTCACAATGCAAAGGGGTAATTTCCTTTGCGAATACGCTTTTGCCACTTTTCCATGGAAAAACCATGTAATAACACCCATTGCGTGCCAAAACCGCCTCGCCATTCTTGCAAATTGCCGGAACGGCCGGAATCTTCTTCGATAACTCACGCGCAATTTTTTCTGAAAAAATTGTATTCTCCAGCGCCTTTTCCCGCTTCATAACCGCGGGATTCAGCACTTTGACCGCATATTTCCCCCGCTCGGTGACGGCGGCATACATCGTGTGCATCAATCCGCCGGCTACCCGGCACGGCGGCCCTTTTAATGTGCCCAAATCCATCTCTTGCAGGACTTTTTGCAAAAGATCCGCAATGCCCTTTTCCATTGACAAAACCATCTTTCTCTACAAGGCAGAATTTGCATGCAATGTTCGCCCCTGCCCGCCCTTTCGGCCGAAAAACGAAGAAATTCAGAAAGCGCCGCGATAGCTCCTACACCTCAATCGGCATCGTAATACTGTAGGCAATCCATCGCCTGCAACAGCGTCAGCCCCGCCTTGTAGCAGCCCGGCTGTGTCGTCGAGTAGCCGCCAAACACGTTCCCCATTTGCAGGCAACGCGCAAGCGGCCACCCCTGATACACGCCGTAGAGCACACCGGCCATGAAGTTATCCCCAGCGCCGGTAAAATCCACGGGTATAAACCGATCCACAGCGGGCACCCGCAGCACTTTCTCCCCATCAAGCGCGATGCAGCCCGCCGCACCGCATTTAATAATCGGCGTTTTCACCGCCTCGCCGAGCTTTCGCAGCGCATCCTCCAGCGTTTCCTCGCCGGTGAGCTGCCTGGCCTCCTTCTCATTCGGTGTAAAAAAATCAACATATTGTAGAATGTCTTTATAATCCGCAAGCTTCATCTCCGGCGTCCAGCCGATGTCATAGAGCAAAACCGTTCCGTCCGCATGTAGCTTTTTGACTACTTCCGGCCTGCCCTGCGGCGCAAAGGCGATCGCTGCGCCTTTCAGGAAGGCGTAACAGGATTCATCCGCCAAATCTGCCTGCGTGATCTCATCCCCAAAGGATAAAAAGGAACGGTCGCCGCCGTAGGAAAACACGGTGGAAACTACCACAGGCCGCCCTTCTCCCCGGTAGAGGTTTTCATACTGCTTTAACCCATTCTCTTCCAGGAGGGAGGCTGCCAAACGGCTGATCGCATCCGATCCTAAAAAAGTGCCCAGCCGGGCCGGGAGCCCCATGCGGGAGAGCATGATAGGGATTGCCGCAGCTCCACCACCGAGCTGTAAATCAAAAGCCTTGGTGTAAACTTCCTCTCCCAGCTCCGGCAGCGCATCAAAGCCCGAATAAATCAAATCCGTGTAGAGCGGCGCAATCGCGCGCACTTCCCCCCTCATGATAATTCTCCAATATAGCCCTTGTAGCGCTCCTTATAGGTGTCCACAAGGCTCTTGGCAATGGGGTAGGAATTGATGAGCGGATGAATGGTGAGCGCCTTGACCGCCTTTTCATAGCTCTTTTCCAAAATCGCTTCCACCGTCAGGTTTTCGTATAGCTTAATCGTCCGAATCAGGTTCAGCTGCATCGGCGGAATTTCCGGCACTGGCAGCGGGTGCGCGCCCTCTCCGTCGATCTCGCAGGTGAGCTCCATCACGTCGCCATCCGCAAAATACGGGCACGCGCCGTTGTTCGGCACAGAGAGTACCATCTGGATTTTTTCCCCTGTCGCCCGCGCCTTGATGAAATCAAGCGCTACGCCCGCATACCCGCCGCCATCCGGCTGGCGGATAAATTCCTCCACGGTAGGCACGTCGATATTTTTCGGCGCACCGCCTGTTTCGATCGTGAAATAGCTGTTTTCCCGCATGGCATAATGCAGCATAAAGCAGTGGAAGGCAGCTTCCAAATCACGATCGATATCGATCTCATCGAGCGCGCGGTGCATTTTCTGGTTGATCTCCAAAATCGTTTCCCCCCGCGTTTTGGAGGAGGAGAGGATTGATTGCACGGCGCGGTTGCTATAGTAATAGAAATACAGGTATTCATTCGGCAGCAAATTGCCGGAGAGCCGGACAAGCTCCGGGTCGAAATGTTTCATCTCTGTAGCCTGATAAAGCCGGGGCGCAGCCAAGATTTTGCCGGTCACGTCTTCGCCATCCACCCGGAAGGAATCGAACCACGAGAGGTGGTTTAATCCCCAGCAGCGCATGGTAAAGCGCTCGCGCTCTACCCCCAGCAGGGCCGCCAGCTGCTTATGAAAGCCGCTCGGCGCATCGCACACGCCATAAACCATATCATAGCCCTGCGTGCGCAGCGCCTGCGTGACCAAACCGCTCGGGTTGGTAAAATTAAAGATCAAAACATTTGGCTTCGCCACCCGGCGCGCGAGCTCGCAATAGCCGGTGAGGATCGGGATGCTGCGCAGTGCCATGGCAAACCCGCCCGCGCCCGTCGTCTCCTGACCGAGCACGCCGTGGCTCAGCGCCGTGCGCTCATCAAAAACGCGGCCTTCATCCGCATCGCCCCGGATGGTGGTGATGATATAATCCGCATCCCGGAGCGCTTCTTCCGCATCCGTCGTCAATATAAAGTGCAGGGCCGGGTTGCACCGCTCGCCGACTAGCTTTGCGATCTTGCCATATTTATGCAACTTCTCAGCGTTGTTATCCATCAGCACAACCTCTGTAATCCCCGCTGCCTCCGCGCCGAGGGCGATTGATTTCGTCAAAAAGGGCGAGCGTACCCCACCGCCGCCAAGCACCGTCAATTTCATAATAGATCTCTTCCTTTCCCTTCCGTTTTCTTTCTCTCCCATTATACCGGCCCAGCCAAGCCTGTCAACGCCCCTTGGGCAAACAAATTCGATTTTTAACCGTATCTCATCCGGCCGATTCGTGGTATACTTTGAAAAAAGGAGCGATCAAACGATGCGCTCTCTTGGCCGCCGCTAAAATTGGTGTTTCAAATGAATATACAAGGGAGGTTTCTGATATGTATGAGCTCATCCGGGCAGGGGAACGCACCTATTATATCGACTGCCCAGTTAAAATCGGCCTTTTTCTTTTGGATAAAAGCCATGCTTGCCTCATTGATGGTGGCAGCGGAAAGGATGCCGCCAAAAAAGCACTTAAAATTTTGGACGCACAGGGCTGGCAGCTCTCCTGCGTGATCAATACGCACTCGCATGGCGACCATATCGGGGGAAATCAGCTGCTCCAAAAGCGCACGGGTTGCCAAATTTTTGCAAAAGGAATGGAGTGCGCTTTTACCTTGAATCCGGTGTTGGAGCCCGCTTTCCTCTATGGTGGTTTCCCTCCAAATGCATTGCGCAACCACTTCCTGGAGGCCGCTCCCAGCAACGCCCTACCGTTGGATAGCCAGGGCTTCCCACAGGAGCTGGAGGTGATCGACCTGCCCGGCCATTCCTTTGATATGATCGGCCTGCGCACACCGGATGACGTTGTTTTTCTGGCCGATGCGCTGGTAAGCGAAGAAGCGATCCAAAAATACCAGGTATCCTTCCTCTATGATGTAAAAGGCTATCTCGCCACGCTTCAAAAAGTAGAACAGATGCAGGCGAGGCTTTTCATCCCCTCCCATGCAGCAGCCACAGAGGAAATCGCCCCGCTCGCTCGCGCCAATCGGGAAAAGATTGTGCAAATCATTGAGTATCTGCTCAATCTGTGCCAGGCGCCTCACAGCTTTGAAGAAATTCTTCAGGCAGTGTTTCATCAGTATGCCCTCACAATGGATTGCAATCAATATGTATTGGTCGGCAGCACGGTGCGCTCTTATCTCGCGTATCTTTATCAACAGCAGAAGCTGTCGTTTCGCTTTGTATCGAACCGGATGCTGTGGCAAACGCAGCCGGAACAACAAGACGAATAAAATCGGAATAAAAGTTTGCTCCCAGATATTGACGTTCCCTTTCGCCAGCGATAAACTAATATCAATACAGCCACACATCAATTGAAAAAAGGAGAGAGAATCTTGAACGTATTTATGATTGGCGGCACCGGCCTTTTGGGCAGCGCCGCGGCCGCGGAGCTCATCGCCCGCGGGCATCAGGTCAAAAGCATCGCCCTGCCCCCCCTGCCGGAAGGCGCTCCGATCCCAGAGGAGATGGAAATCGTTTTGGGGAATTACCTGACTATGAGCGACGATGAGCTGCGGGAGAAGATGGCGGGTTGCGATTGCTTTATTTTTGCGGCGGGCGTGGATGAGCGTGTGGAATTCCCCGCCCCGGTTTATGCCGCGTATGAAAAATATAACATTCGGCCTGTCAAGCGTCTGTTGGGAATCGCCAAGGCTTGCGGCGTAAAGAATTGCGTTGTGCTCGGCTCCTATTTCGCCTATTTCGCCAAGGAGCACCCGGAGATGAATCTCTGCGTCAAGCACCCCTATATCCGCAGCAGGATTGCGCAGGAGCAATCTGCACTCTCGTTCGCGGATGATGAAATGAGCGTATGCGTGCTGGAGCTGCCCTATATTTTTGGCACGCAGCCTGGCCGTAAGCCTGTGTGGGTTATCCTCATCGAGCAGCTTGAAGGGATGGGCAAAATCACGATGTACCCGAAGGGCGGCACTACGATGGTGACCGTCCGCCAGGTTGGGCAGGCAATCGCCGGGGCAGCGGAGCGCAACCGCGGCGCAAACTGTTATCCGATTGGGTACTATAATCTCACCTGGAACGACTTCCTGAAAATCGTCCACAAGGCGATGGGCCAGCCCAACCGGAAAATCATCAATATTCCGAAATGGTCTTTCCAGCTTTTTGGGCTGCATATGCGCAAGGTGTATCGGAATAAAAACGTAGAGGGCGGCATTGATCCCGTCGGCCTGGCGGATATCATGTGCATGAATACCTTCATCGACCCAAAATGGTGTGTAGAGCTGGGCGTCACAGGGGACGATATCGAATCAGCCATTTATGATTCTGTTAAGCTCTCTGTGGATGCCTTCCACGGCACGCAGGAGCTGCTGGGCATGAAGGGCGAATAAAGCTTGGAAATCGCTGTTATTGTGCGCCGCGGCCCATCTTGCCCTACAACGTTTTTAGGGAGCGGCGCACTTTTGTCCTTTTGAACAAAGGATTTGCTCAAGAAAAGGATCTGAATCATGAAAAAAATCATCTGCTTATGCGCAGTGCTGCTGTGTTTATTGACGACCGCTTCCTGCCATCACCCTGGTGAAGCGAGCACCTCCGGGCCAGCGTTGGAATCCAGCTCTCTTCCTCCTTCCAGCGAAGCGCCTTCCACTACGCTGGCAGCACCCTCCACCAGGGCTCGAATCGAAACAACCACCTCCAAGCCGCTTATCCTTTCAGGCAGAAAAAACCGGCCATATTTCAAAGCCTATGCAGAATTTTTACTCCATTCCGATACCAATATGGAGGAGGACCCGGGCTTCCCTATTTTCGGCTATTATTTGATTGACTTGAATTTTGACCGTATTCCCGAGCTCGGGGTCTATCGCGATTCGGGCGGTTCTTTAGGAGGATATCTCAACTTTTACAGCTTTGATGGAAAGAAAGTTGCGCCTGTTTTGGAAGACGGCGGCGAGCAAGCCCGAAGCTCTACTCACACAAAAATTCTTGCTGATAAGAAAAATCAAAAGGTATACTTATTTAAAGAAATGTATCTGCTACAAGGCAATAGCAACGGCCTTAACGGATATGTGAAAGAAATCAAAAGCCGCAACGGCGTTCCTCATGTTTGCAATATAATCACCTTAGATGTTGACCACGATCACTTGCAGAGAGAGGATCTTGAAAAAAGCCATGATGGGGAAGATCTCTATCTATTAGATACCGAACTGGATCACTGTTTACTGACAAAGAGATATTCCAACGGTAAATCAAAAGAAATCTCCTCCGCGCAGTATCTGAAAAAGAAAAGGCAGATCATTCCTGAAAAGAATTCCTTTGTAGATTTGCTCGACACCAAAGCACGGGTCGTATGCGATTCCATCATGGAATTGTCAGATAAAACCGGCCGCTCCCACGATAAAAAACTGACCTCCGAAGAGATCGACCTGTTGTTTACAAAATGGCTCGACCAAACGAAATAGAAGCGGCTGCAAATAGAATTATCAACAGGAGGGGAGCTTTCCTTGAACATTCTCATCGAGGGCGCGCCGGAGCGCTATCAAGCCTATCTGCCGGAATTTGTCCCGCTCGACCGGCTTTCGCTCACCTTCTGCCCACTCGGCAGCACCAATGAGGAGCGGCTCGCCCTCTGCCCGGACGCGGAGGTTTTTCTGGTGGATGCGATCAGCACGGTAGACGGCGACCTGATCCGGCGAATGCCAAAGCTCAAAATGATCCATTCTGAGGGCGTGGCATTCAACGGCATTGATATCCAAGCGGCAAGGGAACGCGGTGTTTTCGTCTGCAACAATCAGGGCTGCAATGCGGGCGCCGTGGCAGAGCAGGCAATTTTTTTGATGCTGTCCCTGCTGCGCAGGGGGATCCCGGGCGACCGCGCCGTCCGGGAAGGCCGTCAAATCCAAATGAAGGAACAGGCCATGGTCGAGGGGATCACAGAGCTGGGGGATTGCAAAATCGGCCTGATCGGCTTTGGGCACATCGCAAAGGCCACGGCGCAGCGGCTGGCCCCCTTCGGATGCGAGCTTTTTTATGATTCCGCCCATAGAAAAGATCCGGAAACGGAAAAGGCCTTTTCCGTAACCTATCTCCCGCTCGGGGAACTGCTTGCGACCTGCGATATCATCAGCCTCCACGCGGCTGTCACGCCGCAGACGTGCGGCATGGTAAACGCCGCCTTCCTCTCCCAAATGAAGAACGGCTCCTATCTAATCAACACTGCACGCGGCGAGCTCGTCGATCACTTGGCCGTGAAAGAAGCGTTATTTTCCGGCAAACTCGCAGGCGCTGGGTTTGACACCCTCTCCCCAGAGCCCGTCCCGGCGGATCATCCGCTGGTGAGGCTGCCGCCGGAAGTGGAGGATCGCGTCGTTTTTTCGCCCCATCTCGGCGGCATCACCGCCAGCAGCTTCTGCCGCGCACACCGGCATATGTGGTCAAACGTTGTGCGCGTTTTCAATGGTTTCCAGCCAGACAGCGTTGTAAATGCTCTTTAATGTGCCAAACAAAAAGCCGCCGCAAAAGCATTTTGGGGATGCTTTTGCGGCGGCGTGCTGTTTCTCAGCCAAACCGGGCGGCATATTGGTGCGGCGTGATGCCATAGGCTTTGCGGAAACAGGTGATAAAATAGGCCTGCGAGCAAAAGCCCAGGTAATAGGCCACCATCTTCTGATCGCATTCCCCACGCAGCATCGCCTTTGCGGTTTCGAGCTTCCGCTCAATAATATATTCCCGCAGCGGCTTGCCTACATGCTTTTTAAAAAGCTTTGACAAATAGTCCCCGCTGAGGTTCACAAGCGCCGCCAAATCGGCGAGGCGGATTGATTCATGCAGATTCCGATCAATATAATCCAGGCACTTTCTAATTGCCGCCGGGCAATTGCCACGGGCATTTTCATGCACTAGCCCTGTAATTTCCAAAACAATTTGATTCAGAAAGCTGATGATTTCCTCCCCGGACGTGAATTGATCGATCTGCATAATATAGCGATCAGATAGGTTAAACGCCTGCATCTCATTCAAACCACCCTGGATGGCGTATCTGGTCCCCAACGTCACACAGCACACCGCCCAATACTGCATCTGCCGGATGGAATTGGTGGAAAGGCGGCCCACAACGATGCCTGATTTGATATATTGCCCGAGCAATTGTTTAACCCGCTCGACGTCTCCCTGCTGAATCGCCGATAAAAAAGCGGTTTCTTCCCGGTAAGAGGTATGCGCCATTCCGCTTTCCCGCTGTTCAAAGGATGGATCATCCGCCTGGGGTAGAATCTGGATATTCAGCAGCTCGCCCTGTTTCATTTTCATAACCATCCTTTCGCGCCTCAGGCGGTCTTTGAAATGATCCCTCATTGTGAGGCCATTATACCTAAAATCATGTTGAAAAACAACGGATTATTAAAAGAAAAAGCTGAAAAACAATATGCAACTGCAAGCGCATTCTGCTATTCTAATCACAATAGCTGATTTCATAAAAAAATCGGGAGGGATTTTGAATGATTAGCAAAACCAAATACAAAATTGAAAATAAGGAGATTGAAAAAATTTTCCGCGCAGCGGGAATCGGCGGGATTACCGGCATTTCGCCTTTGGGCGCGGGGGAGTATAACGCTGTGTTTTCCGTATCCACACGGGAAAAAGAATATGTGCTCAAGATCGCGCCGGCGCAGGAGGCTCCGGTCATGACCTACGAAAAAGATATGATGCGCGCTGAAGTCTTTTGGTATCGTCAGATGCGGGAACATACGCCCATCACTGTGCCCGATGTTTACTTTGAGGATTTTGAACGCAAGCAGATCCCTACGGATTATTTTATCATGGAAAAGCTTTCTGGGAAACAATTGGATCAAATGAAATTTTCGGGTTCTGAGCAAGTGCAGTCCAATTCTATTACGGCGACCATGGCGGCCCAGATCCACAAAATTAAAAACGATCAGTTCGGTTATATCCAAAACGGCTTGTATGACAACTGGTATCAAGCAATTCGGGCTATGACGCAGTCGCTTCTGGATGATTGTGCGCGAGCGAAAAAAAAATCAAAACGCGGCGAAAAGCTGCTTGCCTGTATCGACCGATATCAGGATGTTTTAAAAAAAGCGGAATGTTGCATGGTCAATTTTGATATTTGGTGGCCAAACATCATCTGCAACCGGGAAAACGGTGAGATCAAATATGCATGGATCGACCCGGAGCGCAGCTTTTGGGGCGACCGGATCGCGGACTTTGTGTGCCTCGAATATCAGAAACCCCTGGAGAAGAAAAAAGCTTCCCTTGCGGCTTATAATGCCGTCGCGGATGAACCCATCCGCGTAACGCGAGAGGAAAAAATCCGCTATGCCGTGATGCAGGGGTATCTGGGCCTGATCCAGGAGGTGGAAAAATATTACCGCTACACGCCAAAGCACTTCGGTTGGTGGCGCAACGTTTTCTCCTCCGCATGGTTTTACAAAAGCGCTTTCGGAGGCTTGAAATAAAAATGACGGAAAAAACAAAACGAATCGGGAGCCCTTCCGCCACGGCCGCATTGGGGGAAGAGCCAGTTCCCCGCCTGGTGCTCCGCTTTGCAGCAACCACCATGGCCGCCCTGCTGCTCAATGCCGTCTATACGCTGACAGATACGCTGTTTGTCAGCTGGGGCGTGGGTGAAAACGCCATGGGCGGCGTGTCCGTCGTATTTCCGTTTGTAATTTTACAGGGTGCAATCTCCACCGCCTTAGGCGGCGGCGCGGCATCGATCATCTCCCGAAAGCTGGGCGAGGGCAAAAAGCAGGAGGCGGGCGAAGTCACGCTGAATGCAATGCTCGCCTTTTACAGCTCCGCGATTCTCATCACCATCCTTGGCCTTGCGTTGCTCAATCCACTGCTTGAGGTGATGGGCGTTACGGGAGAGCTCCTGCCTTATGCAAAACAATACTTTACGATCCTGCTCGCGGGCAATGTGTTTTCCACCGGCTTTTCGTCTATCATCCGCGCCGAAGGCAAAATGCTGTATGGCCTGCTCATCTGGGTAATTCCTATTTCGATCAACATCGCTCTGGACGCGGTATTCATCCTTGTGCTGGGCTGGGGTGTGCGTGGCTCTGCGCTGGCAACGGTGATCTGCCAGTTTGTCAGCTTTAGTATGTGTGTGCTGTTTTTTCTCCGCTTTACAACGCAAAGTTTCAGGGGCGCAAAATGCAGCCTACACAAGATACGTGAGATCCTTGCAATCGGATTGCCCTCCCTAATCCAGATGGGAAGCCTCTCCATTCTGTCCGTCGTGCTAAATAACCTCCTGCGGGAGGCCGGCGGGACAATCGCAGTGACTACCTATGCCTACATCAGTAAGATCATCACCTTTGCCATTATGCCCTTCACGGCAATCACGCAGGCGCTCAGCCCCATCGTAGGGTATAACTTTGGTGCAGGGAAGCCGGAACGTATCCGGAAAACCATCCGCTTTTGTACAGCGGCCAGCCTTCTCTACGCTTTGGTCCTGCTGCTCATTATGGAGGCCACGCCGGGTTCCCTCATCCGCTTATTCACTGATAACCGAGAGCTGATCGCCCGCGGCGGCGAGGGGCTGCGTATTCTGGCGGCGGCGCTCGTTTTCGTGCCTCTGCCAATGTTATCCGGTGCGGCGTGCCAGGCCATTGGGCAAAAGCTATGGGCATTCCTTCTATACGCCGCAAATCTGGTGTTTTTTATCCCCACCGCATTTCTTTTTGCCCCCCTGCTTGGTGTAACCGGGGTATGGTGGGCCTATGTGGCGGCAAATGCGGCCTCGGCCGTGCTTGCTCTGGTAAAAATAAGGCGCGACAAGGTGCTGTAAACAATTTCCTTGGGCAATTTGATAAACGAAAAGGGATGGTGCAACATGCTTTGCACCATCCCTTAAAGAATCCCTTTTATTTATAATGTTCAGAAATCCAGCCTTTTTTCAATAAACGCCGTCAGCTCGTCGATCGGCAGGCGTATCTGCTCCATTGTGTCGCGGTCACGCACCGTCACACATCCGTCCGTCTCGCTGTCAAAGTCATAGGTCACGCACATCGGCGTGCCAATCTCATCCTGCCGGCGGTAGCGTTTGCCGATCGAGCCAGCGTCGTCATACTCTACCATAAACCGCTTTGCAAGCAAATCATGCACTTTCATCGCGCCCTCGCTGAGCTTTTTGGAGAGCGGCAGGATGGCCGCCTTCATCGGCGCAAGTGCCGGATGCAGGTGCATCACCACGCGGGTGTCGTTCTTTTCCGCATCCACCACTTCCTCATCGTATGCGTCACACAGGAAGGCAAGCGCCACACGGTCTGCACCGAGCGACGGCTCGACAACATAGGGCAGGTATTTTTCATTCGTGGTCTGATCAAAATATTCTAGACTCTTGCCGGAAGTGTTCTGGTGTTGTGTCAGGTCGAAATTCGTGCGGCTCGCAACACCCCACAACTCGCCCCAGCCGAAGGGGAAAAGGTATTCAAAATCTGTCGTTGCATTAGAGTAGTGAGAAAGCTCCTTCTGCTCATGATCGCGCAGGCGCAGGTTTTCATCCCGCATGCCGAGGGAGAGCAGCCACTTGTGGCAGTAATCCTTCCAGTAGGAGAACCATTCCAACTCTGTGCCCGGCTTGCAAAAGAATTCCAGCTCCATCTGCTCGAATTCTCGCGTGCGGAAGGTAAAGTTGCCGGGGGTAATCTCATTGCGGAAGGATTTGCCGATCTGGCACACGCCGAAGGGGATTTTTCTGCGGGTAGTGCGCTGAATATTCGGGAAGTTGACGAAAATGCCCTGTGCCGTTTCGGGGCGGAGATATAATTCGTTCTTTGCATCCTCCGTCACGCCCTGAAAGGTCTTAAACATCAAATTAAACTTACGGATATCGGTAAAGTCGCACGCGCCGCACTCCGGGCACACAATTTTATTTGCCTTGATATAATCGGACATCTGCTCAAAGCTCCAGCCAGCGGGGTTCACGCCCGTGTCCTCAATAAGCTTATCGGCACGATGGCGCGTTTTACAGGCCTTGCAATCCATCAGCGGGTCGGAAAAGCCGCCCACATGGCCTGAAGCCACCCATGTTTGCGGATTCATCAGAATTGCAGAATCAAGGCCAACGTTATAGGGGCTCTCCTGCACAAATTTTTTCCACCATGCGCGTTTAACGTTGTTTTTAAACTCCACGCCCAGCGGGCCGTAATCCCACGTGTTCGACAGGCCGCCATAAATTTCGCTGCCGGGATAAACAAACCCTCTCGCTTTGCACAGCGCGACCACCTTTTCCATCGTCTTTTCCGTATTCGAAAGCATACTATTGGCCCCTTCCAAATTCTTTCCTATTCTTCCGTAAAATCATAGCGGAAAGGCCCCGAAATGTCAAGGCGGAACTGGATTTGATCAAAACGAAACCGGCCCTGTGGCCAGCTTTTCTAACCATTGCCGCAAACGTATGGTTTTAAAGGATGGGGGAACCCTTTTTAGCCGTTTTCCTGCGCTATCGATTGCCGTTTTTGCTCCGTTTGCCCAAGAAGATCAGCCCCGACGCAACCCAGCATAGGCCCAGCAGGGCGGCGGCCGTGAACGGCATGCCGTCGTCCCCGGTATCAGGGGTAGCAATTTCCGTTGTTTCTGTGGGGGCGGAGGTATAAGAAGGCGCCTGCATGCTCTCCGCCGGGTGGGAAACGGTGGGTTCTTTCGCGCTCAAAGGCTGCTCCGGCAGAGAAAAATGCCAGGTTCCTCCGCGTGTCGTCTCCTGCGATTCCGCCCGCAGGAGATGATCCATTTTCGGATTGTCCGCGTCTGGTATATAATGCACCGCTACCATCTCTTGAAAAAGGTGTGTGACAGGCAAAGAAAGTTCTGTCAGGTTTTCTGGCGCTACGAGAATAAAGCGGTCCCCCTGGTGAAGCGTTGTCACAGCGGAGCCATCTTCATCCAACACCTGTATACCGTTTTCCGGATGGATGGCGATGCTGCCATCCGCCTGCGTCAGGGTAAGCGTTTCAGAGCGGTAAAATCCCCCCTGAAGCCGGAAAGACGGGCTTTCAGGCGAAAGCAATACAGGATGCTCTTGCGGCGTTTGATTTTCAGCCGCCTGTAGAAGATCCTTGATATAACGCGTGCGGATACCTCCGTCGCTCGAATCAATCGGCCAACCTTCAATATAGGACCAGATGGCCTGCTGCGTGATCACGCGGGCGAAATCGTCAGAAACCCCATATTTTTTTTGCAATCCGAGGCCGTCAAAGGGATATCCGGCATAGAGAAGCGCCTCCATCCCGGCATCTTCATAGGATTCCGCACGGTGAAAGGGCGTATTTTGGGGCAGGGCGGCCTGGGCAAACATGCTGTAAGCCTCTTCCCCATTCACCGTGATTTGTGGGATAACTCCGGCATCCGGTATGGAGCGCTCCCCCTGCGACGCGCCGAGCACTGTGCCCTGTGCCCCTGCGAGAAGGGAGAAGGCCACCGCAAAATGAATAAATAGACCGGCTATGGAAAAGAGCTTTCCGATTTGAATGCGTTTCATGATTTTATCACCATTTTCCGTTTGTTTTTGTATCTTGATTTTTGCATCAGTGTACAGGAATACACTGATGCTTTGTTCGATCGAGATCATTCTTTGGATTAGCATATCCAATGTGGAAAAAGATATTTTTGTGTCGGACGTAAAATCATTTGGCAATTTTAAAATTTTTATGAATTGGCGCCCGCTATATTGCAATATGCAGTACCGTGTGATATATTATAGGAACAAAAAGCTGCATTCCGATTTCTCCGGAAAGCAGCTTGTAAACATTGCGAAAGAGGGGAGCAAGCGGCTTGAACGTACAATTCAAAAAAGGCGCGCTGGAGCTATGTGTGTTGACTCTGCTGCGCCAAGGTGAAAAATACGGATATGAGCTTGCAGAGGCGATCAGCGGTGAAATTTCCATCTCTGAGGGGACGATTTATCCCATTCTGCGCCGCCTGCGCAATGAGGGGTATTTCGAGGTAACGCTGCGGGAATCCCCGGAAGGGCCGCCGCGCAAATATTACCGTCTGACACAGAAGGGCATCCAAACGCAGGAGGAGCTTTACGCGGAATGGATGGAATTTTCGCAGCAAGTCAATCATTTGATTGGAGGGATCCAATATGACGAAAAATGATTTTTTAAACACGCTTTACCAGTCGCTTCTATATCTACCAGCCAAAGAGCGGCAGGAGATCCTTCAGGATTATGAGGAGCATTTTGCAGCAGGCATCGAGGAGGGCAAGGCGGAAGAGGAAATTTGCCGCGCGCTTGGCGATCCAAAGGAAATTGCACAAACTTACCTGCAACAAAACAAAGCGAGGCCCGGTGCTTACAAGCAGGATTCCCCCTCGAATCCTGCGCCTGTGAGGAACGCAGGCACAGCCGCGGCACAGCCTTATCCGATTCCTCCGGACAATGGTAATCGGGCTCTTTTTACCGTATTGCTGGTTTTGGATATTGTTCTGATTGCCTTGCCAGGCATCCCAGCCGGATTCGCTTTGGCGGCGGCCGGGGCGGTTGTGTTGGTTGCAAGCATAGCAGCCGGCATTTTTGCATCGTCCGCACTGCTGGCGCTGTTTTTCATCTCATTGGTGGTTGCGCTTGTCAGTGCCGGCGTGCTGGTAATCCTCTTGATTGTGTGGAGCCTGCGCGCCTGCTATCGGCAGCTTCGCTGAGGAAGGGAGCAAATATTTTATGAAAAAAGCCTGTATTGCCCTCACGGTCATTTTCTTATTATCATCGTTGTTAACAGTTTGCTTTGGCGCCGCCGTCGGTGCGCGGGAAATCCACAGCATACTCGATGGGGACAGTAGCTGGAACCACCTGCTCGATTCCATTAAGAGCTGGCATGAGCACGGCACAGGGCAATTCCTTGGGGAAACCCACATGCAGTTCCCCGTGGATTCTAGCAAACCGGTTCGCCTCTTCTTCGATTTTGCAAAGGTATCTGTCCTTTCCACACCGGATCAAAGCGCTTCTATGTATGTGCGGTATTATGGAAAGAATTCCGTGGACGACCTCTCTTCTCTCCCCTATGCGGAGCAGGAAGACGGAGCGCTTCATCTAGGGCTTCATTTGCCCGATCAAAATTCGTTTACAGAGATCACCGTTGAAATTTATCTGCCCATGGCAAAGTATACCGCTTTGAACGCTGAGGTAGGGGTAGGCAGCCTAACGGTTGAGAACATGCAGTTTGGCGCGCTTGTGTCCTCTGTGAAGGTGGGAAATACTTGCTTGAAACGCACTTCGGCCGATTCGGTAAAGCTAGTGGCCGCAACCGGAAACCTTGCCTGGGAGGATGGCAGCCGCGTATTGAAATCGCTCTCCATGCATACGGAGGTGGGCAACATCCAGCTTGCCTGGGCCACAGGGGATGGGTTTCGGCTGGCGTATCAAATTGGAACCGGCAAATTAAAGAATCAGTTTGAGGGAGCGGTAACCGAGCAGACCGGCTCCCAGCACGCATCTTCAAAAGGAACTCTCACTTCCGGAGATGAAAGTCGCGCAATAGAGCTGTCTGCTTCCACCGGGGATATCTCGCTCACCTCTTTTTCCACCCAGGAATAGCGGCGTCGGATTTTCATTGAAAGCCGCTTGCTCTTGCAGAGCCTCATAATAATAGACGCATGCGCTGGAATAATTTGAAGTAAACTATCATATGTTAAGGAATATGCACAGCCTTTCCGAAGCTTGACTTTTCGGAAAGGCTGCGTTATATTGCGCTATATATAAAACGATGGCAAACCGTTGCGGAGAAAGAAGGGTATCTCAATGCCGTATGAATTTTATTTACCGACCAAATTGTTGTATGGGGCGGGCTGCCTGTCTGCGCTCGGGGGCTGTGCACTGCCCGGCCGGAAGGCTCTGCTCGTCACATCCGCTGGCCAATCCGCCAAAAGGCACGGCTATCTCGGCCGAGTGGAAGAGCAGCTTACCCAAGCAGGAGTGCGTGCTGTCCTCTATGACCAGATCACGCCAAACCCGACCAAGGCAGAAGTAATGGCGGGCGCGGCGCTCTGCCGGAAAGAGGGCTGTGATTTCGTTTTGGGCCTGGGTGGCGGCAGCAGCATCGACGCCGCGAAAGCTATTTCCGTGATGGCAAGAAATCCGGGCGATTATTGGGACTATGTTTCCGGCGGCACAGGGAAAGGTAAAGCTGTACCCAACGCGCCGCTGCCGGTTGTTGCGGTGACTACAACCGCCGGGACCGGCACAGAGGCCGACCCATGGACGGTAACGACCAATGAAGAAACGCAGGAAAAAATTGGGTTTGGCTATGAAAAAACGTTTCCTGTCCTCTCCGTTGTCGATCCGGAACTGATGGTGTCCGTTCCCCCGCGGCTTACCGCCTATCAGGGCTTTGACGCGCTATTTCACAGCACGGAGGGGTATCTCAACCGCACAGCAAGCCCAATCAGCGATTTAATGGCGCTGGAGGCGATTCGCCTCATTGGGAAAAGCCTGCCGCGTGCGGTGCGGGATGGGGCGGATTTAGAGGCGCGCGGAGATGTTGCGCTGGCAAACACGCTCTCCGGCATGGTTGAAACCCTTTCCGGCTGTATCTCTGAGCACTCAATTGCCCACGCGATGAGTGCGTATCATCCAAAGCTACCACACGGCGCGGCCCTGATTGCGATCAGCAAGGCATATTACCAAAAACTGATCCGGCTGGGCGCCTGCCGGGAGCGTATGGCCGCTATGGCACGCGCACTCGGCAAATCAGACGCGGAGCGGCCGGAAGATTTTTTGACCGCCTTAGACGCGCTGCAAAAGGAATGCAGCGTGGATGGGCTGGCGCTCTCTTCCTTCGGCATGTCGCCGGAGGAGTTTCCCGCCCTTACGCGAAACGCGCGCGAGACGATGGGCGGCTTGTTTGAGGTAGACCCGGTCGCGGTCAGCGACGGGGATGTGCTGGAAATTCTTTCGGACGCCTTCTGCTGAGCCGCTTCAGAAGGAGGCTGACGGGATGATCGCCGTGTATTTGCTCTATGCTTTTTCCGAGCTGTTGTCTCTGGCGCTTGGCCTGCTCCTCTGGAAAAGGCACTCCGCCTTCCCGGATTTTCGGCTCGGCTACCACGTGGCGGAAGCCATGCAGGGGGAAGCACAGTGGAATGCTGCCAATGCCTGCGCAGGTAAGGTGAGCTTATTTGGCGGGTTGCTTGCATTTGTGTTTTTTCCGGCTGCATGCCTGCCCCTGAAATTATCCACTGGACGCATGGCGCTGCTTTATTGCTGCATCTGCCTTCTATGGGCGCTTTCCGTTTTAAGGATTCCCCTATACTGCTTGAGAAAAAAATTTCCGAGCAACGCAAAGAAATAAGCAAGGCCGCGCCGGGTGTCCGGCGCGGCCCATTTTCTCATGGACGAATCCTCAGAATGTGTTATAATACTGTTGAATGAAAACTTCACATGAGCGCGGCGAGCAAAAGCGTTTCCTCCAGCTTTTCATAAATCCGTTCAAAGCTGCTCAGGGGCAGCGGGTTCTCTCCCCTGCCGATTTCAAAGGTGAAGCCCGGGCGCTCAAATTCAGAGAGGAACCAATCTTTGAAGCCGCCGTGGCTTGCGAGGCCGTCATTTTCTACCAGGCGGTAACCGCTGGAGGCGGCAAAAATTTTTGCCATCATCCTGCCGCGCTGCGGCGTATGTTCGCCATACTCCCAAAAGATTTCTTCCCCCTGGCTGTGAAAGGCCAGCGCATGGCGAAAGGGATGGCTTCGGCACAGTCGCACCAGCGCCTGCGTTTCCGGCTCGCTTTCCGGAGCAGGGCCGCCATATTGCCGGGGCGCGGGTCCGGTAATTCCAGATTCCCGCTCCATTTGGTGCAGTGTTTCCCAACCGGCGTCAAAATTATGATTGATATCCACACCGCGCGCATTCGCATTCCATCTGCTGAAATCGCCGCCGCTGATTTGAGTTGCAAGCGCTTCATAGGGCCCAGCTCCCTGCGCGCCGCGTAACGCAATCTGAATGCCATCCGGATTAACGCAAGGCACGATCATCATGCCCCGGCCATGCAGCGCATCCTGAATCGGGATAGCGGAAAAGTCGTCCCCCTCCCATACGGCCGTTGCCGTGCGTTCAAAAAACCGCAGCAGTAAAAGCGGGGTCAGCCATTCCTGGCCATGAAAGCCCCCGGTATAAAGCACTGGATTTTCCTGCGGGCCGATGGAAAGCGTGTAAATAGAGCGCCCACCGAGGCTTCTGCCGCACACGCCGAGCCTCGCATGTGGGAAGCGGCGTTTTAACGCATCCAGCATCGCGCGCACGGTTTCATAATCGGGCTCTACCGCCCGAACGATTTGATCCAAGCGTGATTCCTCCTGTCCTTCAGGCCTAGGCGGCCTCTTCACAATATATATGCCCGGCGGCCTGCGTTCATGCGGTGGCGGGCGGAAAGGACCCTCTATGAACTTAAAAGAAGAAACCCTTGAAAAAAATACGATCTATACCGGCCGAATCATCACGGTGCGCAACGATACCGCCCTTTTACCAAATGGGAAAAGGGCCTCGCGCGAGGTTGTGGAGCATCCCGGTGGCGTGACAATCGCCGCCCTCACGCCGGAAGGAGAGCTGCTGTTTGTGCGGCAATACCGTTACCCCTACGGCGAGGAACTGCTTGAGCTGCCTGCTGGGAAGCTGGAGCGCGGCGAAGACCCGCTGGAAAGCGGCAAGCGTGAGCTGCGCGAGGAGACGGGAGCGCAAGCAAAACACTTTCGCGATATCGGCAAATTTTACCCTACGCCCGGCTATTGCGGCGAAATAATCCACATGTATTTTGCCTCCGGCCTCACATTTGGCGAGCAGGCCCTCGATGCGGACGAATTTTTAACCGTGCAGCGCATCCCGTTGGCAAAAGCGGTGCGCATGGTGCTGGAGAATGAAATCCGTGATGGCAAAACGCAGGCAGCTGTGCTGAAGGTGGATGCGTTGCTGCGGGCTGGGGCACTTGAAGCATAAAATATAAAATAGAGAGGAAGGCAAGCGGAGCATACTCGCTTTGCATAACGATGGCAATTGAAACTGTAAGAGCATTTTTGAAAGAACAGGGTCTGGAAGGACGCATCCATGAATTTGATTCCTCCAGCGCAACCGTAGCACTGGCCGCTGAAGCGCTGGGCACCGAGCCCGCGCGGATTGCAAAAACCCTTTCCTTTGTCAATGGGGATACCTGTATTTTGATTGTTGCAGCAGGTGACGCCAAAATTGATAACCGAAAATTTAAGGACTTTTTCGGCAGGAAGGCGACGATGCTCGCTCCGGATGAAGTGCTGCGCCTGACCGGGCACGCTGTGGGCGGCGTATGCCCCTTTGCCCTGCCGGAAGGGACGGCTGAGGTCTATATGGATATCTCCCTTCAGCGGTTCAACACCATATTTCCCGCGGCGGGCAGTTCCAACAGCGCAATTGAGCTCTCTTGTGATGAGCTGGCCGCACTTTCCGCCAGCAAATGCTGGATTGATGTGTGCAAGGGCTGGCAGGAAGAAGAAACAGCATAAAAGGCGGTGGTAGTATGCAGCGGCAAACGCCGCAGCGCAGGGCGATCCTTTCCGCGGTGAGCGCGGCGCAATCGCCTTTGACAGCAGAGCAGGTACATACCGAGGTTTGCAGCGCTTTCCCAAGGCTTGCGCTGACCACAGTTTACCGCAGTCTGGACGCCTATGTGGACGCAGGGCTTGTGCGGCGCAGCATCTATGATGACGGAATCGCCCGCTATGAAATCGCGGCGGAGCACAGGCACTTTTTAACGTGTACGTCCTGTAAAAAAAGCGTTCCCTTGTCTGTATGCCCCTTTGAACAGCTCGAAGAACAATTGGTGCGGGAAACCGGCTTTCAGATTTCCGGCCACAAGATGGAATTTTTCGGGCTTTGTCCAGAGTGTGCAAAAAAAATGGATCAAGAGCGTAGAGGCATGGCTGTTAAACAAGATTGATAAAAAGGAGCCAGCTCATGAAAATACAAATAAACCGCCTCACCCTGCCCGCTGACCGACGCATCCTTGTGACAAGCGATATCCACGGGCAATTGGGTCACTTGAAAGGCGCGCTCGAAACGGCTAACTTTTCAAAGGACGACATTCTGTTTATCATAGGCGATATGATCGAAAAGGGGCCGAACAGCCTTGGCGTTTTGCGCTATGTGATGGAGCTGTGCGAAACGCATACCGTATATCCGCTAATCGGCAATGTCGACGCCCACCGGCTGGAGATGATCGGCCGGTGGCATATCGCGGAGATTTATCCCTACCTCAAACATATGCAGCGCCATTGGGGCGGCTGCCTGCTCTCGGAAATGTGCGAAGAGCTCGGCATCCGCATCCGCTCCCCGCTCGACCTGTTGGCGGCGCGCACCAAAATACAGGCCGGTTTTCAAAAGGAGCTTGATTTTCTGAAGTTCCTTCCAACCATCATTGAAACGCCGCATTTCATTTTTGTGCACGGGGGCCTGCCCACGCAGGAGCTCTCCACATTGGAGGGCACGGATGCGCATCCATGCTTAAAAAACGACGCGTTTCTGGAGAAGGGGCTCCGGTTTTCGAAATATGTCGTGGTCGGCCATTGGCCTGTAACGCTGTATAACGACAAGATCGACTGCGCGAACCCGATCATCAACCGGGAGCAGCATATCATCAGCATAGATGGCGGATGCAGCCTTAAACGCACCGGGCAGCTTAACCTGCTGATCATTCCAGCGGAGGATTCGGAGGAATTTACCTTTGCAAGCTTCGACGGCTTTCCGGTCAGGGTGGCGCTGGATCCGCAAGAGGGATCTGAGGACCCGTTTTGCCTCTTGTATACCGATAACGCCGTTCGGCTTTTGAAGCGTGAGGCGGAATTTTCATTCGTGGAACATCGGCATACCGGTCGCAGGCTTTGGGTTCTAAACGAAGATCTCTATGGCAGCGGGAAAGCCATGCACTGTGATGACAGCACGGATTACCGTATTCCGGTTCGCCCGGGCGACCGGCTTTCGGTCATATTGGAAACCTCAAAAGGGGCACTGGTTAAAAAGGACGGCGTATCCGGCTGGTATTGCGGCCGGTTGGAGGAAGCCAGCGAACCTGCCCTGTTGTAAAAACTTTCAAAACATTTCTCCGCGTGCACAAATTGGCTTTGCCATGATTTGCGCACGCTTTTTTACGCAACCGCTTCACCGCTCTTTTCGGCAGCAGCAAAATCTGATAGAATAGAACCAACTGGAGAAATCAGCTTTTATCAGGCCAGATGGATGGATGCCAACGTTTTATCACTCTTTCAATTTTTAGGGAGGGCATTATGCCGGAAATCAAAAAGGAGCAGAAGGCGGCAGCACCCTGCCCGCTTTATAAGAAATGCGGCGGCTGCCAGCTGCAAAACCTAAATTATGAGGAACAGCTACGCTGGAAAGGGCGCCGGATGATTGGCCTAATGGGCCAATTCGGCCATGTAGAGCCGGTGATCGGCATGGAAAGGCCGTTGCATTACCGCAATAAGGTGCAGGCGGCCTTCGGGCTCGACCGAAAAAAACGGATCATCTCAGGCGTATACCAATCAAGCACACATCGGATCGTGCCGGTAGACCGCTGCATGATTGAAAACGAGGCGGCAGATGCGATCATTGTAACAGTGCGCCGCCTGCTTGCGGATTTTAAGCTACTGCCGTATCACGCGGATACAGGGCGCGGCTTTTTACGGCATGTATTGGTGCGACGCGGTTTTTCGACCGGGCAGGTTATGGTAGTACTGGTGACGGGGTCGCCGGTTTTCCCTTCCAAAAACCATTTTGTCGGTGCTCTTCTCAAAAAGCACCCGGAGATCACAACTGTTTTGCAAAATATCAATCCTGGCAGGACGAGCCTGGTGCTGGGCACACAGGAAAAAACACTCTTCGGCCCCGGGTTTATCGAAGATGAGCTGTGTGGCTGTGTGTTTCGCATTTCTGCGCAGTCGTTTTATCAGATCAACCCCGTGCAGACGCAGGTGCTTTATGAAACAGCGATGGAATACGCGGCGCTCTCCGGGCAAGAAACGGTGGTAGACGCCTATTGCGGCACCGGCACGATCGGGCTGATTGCCGCCAGGCGCGGCGCAAAGCAGGTTGTCGGCGTGGAAATAAACCGCGAGGCTGTGCGGGATGCGATTGCAAACGCAAAGCGTAACCAGATCAAAAACGCCCGCTTTTATTGCGCGGATGCCGGTGCGTGGATGCGCGATATGGCAGCGGCCGGCGAACAGGCAGACGTTGTGCTGATGGACCCCCCGCGTGCCGGGAGCGACGAGGCCTTCCTCTCCTCCGTGCTGACGCTTGCGCCGAAGCGAGTGGTTTATATCTCCTGCAACCCGGAAACACTCGCACGGGATGTGCTCTTTCTGACAAAACGCGGGTATCGGGTGCAGCGGATACAGCCGGTGGATATGTTTCCTTTTACAAATCATATTGAGGCAGTCGTATTATTGACGCGTCAAAAAACGAACGCAAAGCATGGCCAACCTCCCGCAGTCGCCAAATGAGCGGTTGTGGGAGGTTTGGCTTTTTTATACTAAAAACCGCAGCAGCTTGGCAGCATAGAAATGATTACCTTTCTGCTCAACACTTTTTGATTCGTTAAAATAATAAAAAACCAATAGCCTTTCATTCAGCTATTGGTTTTCTGTTTTGGAAGGGATAGACACTTTAGATGCCGTTTTAAACGCGAGCACTTTGCCCGGAAAAAGAAATGAGTCCGAACGCAAATTGCGTCCAGACTCAGTCTGGTGGAGGTGGACACTTTAGATGCCCCCCCCTTTTACGTAGTCGTAATACGCTAAAAAGCAAAAAATAAATTTCGCATCCCCACTTTTGCGCTCAATGCCTTTAATTCATGAGCACACATTAGCGAAACTCTCGCATGGGTAAGTATAGCATACTGGCCAAATCTTGTCCAGTAGCTTTAGGGGAATTGTAGTGGAGATAGAATTTAATTGAACAGAACAACTTTGGTATGTATGAACACGTATAATTATTTAATGTGTAAAATCAAAAAGCAAGTGATGCAAAGTTATTACACTTTTGTCTGTGTATCTCATATGCTGTGAGGCGTACTGCGGTTCTGTGTAACGTAATTCCCGGGACAGGTTGCTTATTGGTGCAACGGTTGCAATTTCAGTAATTAGTTCCGCTACAATTTCTGGAATCTTTCCACTTAATACATACCCGATGATTGAAGATTCTGATGACTGTGATCCATAGCGTCCTGACGTGTAGTTTTTTACTCCTGTATCGACATATCTTTTAATCTTATCTTTCTTGTGATTATAGAGATTCTTGCATTCTGCGCCAAAATAACTGTTTGAAGTATCCCAATCGCGAAAACAAAAATCAATCGTGGGCTTGTATCCATGCCCCTTCTTTAATGTGGAATCTTGGTATTGATGTACTGGACCAATACTGTTTGTTCGTAGGATAGTAGCTCTATTTTCACTGGTCCATCGCAGCGAAATTTTTCCATACCATTCTTGCGTAATATCATCTTCTTCAGTACTTTCAGTGATAGTAATGCTTGTATCCGCAATCATATCATGATAACCCTGCCATAGAGTCAATAATATTTCATTGACTCCAGAAGGGCCAAGCCGTTTTGCCAAATCGTCCGGCACAGCTGAGGATGCCGTTATTCTTCTTATACTGCTCATTGTATTACCTCCATGCCTTGGAAATATCTTCGAATATTTCATCTGCATCTCTGCAGGCGGCAGAATATGTCCAGTATTTGCGTTGCGCTGGTTTAACGATGAAAATCTTTTCTCGTTGATAAATACGGAGGTTTCTTCTCACGAAAACCATTTGTTGATTATCGACCAATGAACGGTCCAAGTTTAGTAGTATTTCATTAAGCTGATCGTTGTTAGTTATAACATTTAGATCCTTTGTAGTGGGATGCTCAACATTTAACGCAAGCACAGATAGCGGGGCATCGCCAAAATATAGGTCTCCAGAAAAACCCACGCCAGTTCCAAATGTCCTAGTCAGTACCTCTTTTACAGAAGCGTAATATAGTTTGTAGCTATCAATGCTCGGTCTGGAAAAAGATACTGAACGCTTTTTATTCTTGAAATAGTCATATACATAATCAATTACATCGTCTATCTGATACCTCTCATATTCTTTTAGCCGATACATATGACGCACAAATTGTTCTGCCTTTTCTTTTTTCGCTGGTGAAACCGCCAGTTCGTCAAAAATTTTGCATGCTTCAGCGACTTCTGCATCGCTTGGATTGGGGATGGGCGTTTGCCAAATATCACCTGCTTCTAACTCATCTCTTTCTACAAGCCATTTCCTATTTGTAAGAATATGATAGTACGAAAAAACTCTCGAGCCAATTATCACGCTCAAGTATTTAAGCTTACTTATATTGCCGTGTACTCCTAAAAGACTATGGTTAAACACAGCATCATAATCCAGCACTTCTGAAAGAAATGTTCCATTTTTATGGCTCTGTTTAATTATCAAGTGTGGGGCTGCAAAGATTTCTCTGGCATTTTTAACAATGCACTCAAAATCATCGAAATCAACTATCGGAAGCTCATCGGATGAAACATAGTATGGTTTAAAGGATTTGGCTTCAACCAATGGAAGACCTTCGAAGTCACAACATTGGTGCTTTCTATTTCCTCTCTTGAATCCCTCTGCAGTTATCATGTGGTTTTCCTCAATGAATGATGACATAGGCGCAAAAGTACTTTGCATTTTTCCTATTAATTCAAGATCTCTAGGTGCTCCCCACATTGCAATTTTCCAGATTCTATCGTCATCAATAATGTCACAGGGTATTCTACATATATCGGTAGGATCAATAGAAAACTTCCTGATATCTTCAATTGTGTAAATTGGCTTTGGCGTACAATAAACTATTGGCTGATTGATCTCTTCCTTTTTAGGAGTATAGATAATGGCAGCAGCAGGTCCACTAGCGTGATCAAACAAGAATTTTCTATACACTGATAGATTAATAATCGCTAGAACGTTGTTATCGGAAAACAGATTTGCCCTATACGTCCTACTTTTATCTGATCTATTAAAAAGTAATCCTTTGCTAGGCATGAGGAGACAAATTATTCCATTTTGCTTGCACAACTCTGAGCACTTGATAGAAAATGCCTGTGCAATTTGCTTGTCACCTATGATGCGATTGGCTTTTTTCAGGTACTCTTTCGTTTTTCCAGTAATGTTACTCTGCCAAGGTGGATTGCCGATAATGACATCATATCTTCTGTTATTAAAAGATTTATCCTCATCGAAAAAATCACTTGAAATCAAGTTGTTATCAAGTAGACGCGGAAATGAAAGCTTATCCCAGATGCTTCGTGGATCGAGGAAATCACACATAGCTAAGCTAAGGCTAAACGAGGCAACTCGAATAGCTTCTTCATTAATATCTACACCGAAAATACTGTTTTTCAAGAGAAGATTCAGTTGGTCACAGTTGATCGTATGAACATCATTTTGGGCCATCCATCTACAAACAAGCCTTCTGTATGCTTCAACTAAGAAAATGCCCGAACCGCATGATGGATCAAAAAAGGATGTGTCTTTATACTCGCCTTCCCACGGATACACTTCATCCATGACTAAGTTGACAAGATGGAGAGGTGTATAATATGTGCCCTTCTCATCATCTTCGTCTGACAGGTGAAAAAACAGCTCATAGATACTGCTGATCAATTGAATGGGGATAATGTCAAAACTATAAAATGGCCATAACGAAAGTTGTTTGCTCTCTAATTCGCTATCACCTAAAATAAACGTGCGAAGCTCATCCAAGTCCTTTTGAGTAATAATCTCAATTTCAACTTCTGAGACTTGCAGTGTATCACCATTAAACTTCTCTTTAAGTGTTCTAAACAAGCTATAAGTTGCCTCTTTACTGTTTAGCACATCAGTATACTGTTTTGCTGACTCCAAAAAATTGGAATAAAAACCTTGCGGAAATACTGTTTCTCCGTTTGAATCTTTTCGTTCTTCCAGGTACTTAATAAAAATCGACCGACTGAGCAAAGAGTGAACTACGCTCGTGATTGTTTCCTTACTCTTATCACACCTTTTGCTGATTTGATTGATCAGCGTTCTTCGCATTATTCTCAAATTTGACATCAATGTGGCATCCACCCGGCTTTGAGCATCAAATCTAGTCATGCTTTGCCGCCAATATTCGCCGCTTTCAAGCAATGAGCGATGATACTTCTGTAGTGCAAGCCGCTGTGAAGCCAATCCATTGGTCAAGTTTAATGTTTCAATTATCCCTGCGGTGGGGTCAAGGTTTCCGTTCTCAATGACTTGGGGTGTCTCGTAGTTGTTATAAATCAAAATCTCATCCGGAGTCACTACAAATAGCAGCGGAGCCTCTCCGAGATTCCACGAAAGACGATGCAACTCTGCAACTTGCTTTGCATCATATTTTTGGATAACGGAAAAATAGATAAGTGGAACTTTGGCAATCCCATTTGCATCGCGAAGAAAATATACGGCATCAATTCCTAGCTTTTCATGAACTTGTGTATAGAATAATCTTTGGAAGGGAGCCATGCTATGCAGGTTATCTTCTGTAGCCAAGCCAGTATTACTATTTATATCAAGGCATTCAAATATGCCATTTAGTAACTCGCTCATATTTCTCCTCCCATATTAATTATTTTGCGAATCTAATCATGTGCTGATTTATAGGCCTTCAGCCTTGTTATCCAAAAACCAACACATCGTTAAATCTGGCACATCACAATCCATGATTGGATGATACCAGTTTCAACGCTCTTTGTGCATCATTAAAATGCTGTTATTAAATTATAATATCATATGGATAAAGCTTTATCTAGCTATTTTTTTCGAAGCTAAAATGATTATGAACCAAAAATCCACTTGGTTCAACAGTAAAGGAGAAAGAAACATGCCAAAGGTTTATACAGAGTCGCAGAAAAAGCAATGGGTTCATGAGTATCAAAGCGGGAAATCCGTTAAAGAAATTTGTGCCGAGAATGGTATCTCATCAAACGCCTTATATGGGTGGATTAAATTATTTAATGCGACAGTAACAAAGAAGGGGACAGATATTTCAGGGCATCGATTGGTCACTCTTGAGCAGCAGAACGAGCACTTGCAAGAGATGTTTGATATTTCGAGAATCTGTCCATGTTGTCCGATGTCGCCACGATCCGAAAAATTAAAAGCCGCAGAGAATCTGGTCGGAAAATTCTCATTGCACTCAATTTGTACTTATTTAGACTTGCCACGTGGAACGTACTATAACTACATCAAGAGCAAAAATAAGATTAAAGTCGAAGATTTGAAGGATGAATTCTTTAAACCTCTGATTCGACAAACCTTTGAAAAAAGCGGTGAGCGTATGACAGCTGCACAGATTAGGCATCGGCTTCGACGGGATGGGCATGAGATTGGTTTTAAACGGATTAAACGCCTGATGAAAGAAATGGAATTGATACCTTATAGTCAGAGACAGGCTCGATTCGACTATACATCCTCCGTATATGGCAAACGGAATAAACTGAGGCAGCGGTTTAATCAAACGGATCCCAATAAAGTTTGGGCTAGCGACTTTACATACATTTGTATAGGCGGAACAAAGTACTACCTGTGTGTAGTCCTTGACCTGTTTTCCAGGAAGGTTCTTGCATATAACTTAAGCGATACATGTAACGCCGCTCTCGTCATGACTCCTGCAAAAGAGGCATTTAAACTGAGAGGTCATCCCAAGGGCCTGATGTTTCATAGCGATTTGGGTATACAATACACTGCCTATAGTTTCTACAAAATGCTTCAAGATGAAAGCATAGCGCAATCCTTTTCAAGGCCCGGCAATCCATTGGACAATGCTGTCTCAGAGTCGTTTTTTGCCACATACAAAAAAGAGGAACTCTATTGTAAAGAGTTCCTATCCTATGACGAACTTGCGAAAGGCATAGCCGATTATATTCACTATTATAACACGGAGCGGCCGCATAAAAGGTGCGGGTATATTGCACCAGACGAATTTGAGGAAGATTACTACAAAGAAAAGGCTCGGACAACCCTGTAGAACGCAAGGATTTAGAAATAAAAAATACTACCGGTTATTTGGTAATTTCACAAATAAAATGTACCAAATTCCGGTAGTACTCCAGATGGTGGGAGAGGGTGGATTCGAACCACCGAAGTCAGTGACGACAGATTTACAGTCTGTTCCCTTTGGCCGCTCGGGAACTCTCCCATATATGAACTTTTTATAACGCACGCCCTTTGCACGGCTTGCGGGTGAAAACAGGTGGAGCTGGTGGACGGACTTGAACCCCCGACCTGCTGATTACAAATCAGCTGCTCTACCAACTGAGCTACACCAGCATGTGCACTCTTAACGCGAATGTTACTATATCATATTTTGCCCGTGCCGTCAAGTATCAAATAACAATTTTTTTTACAAAGTTGCGGATAATCGAACGAGGTGCAACAAGAAAAAAACTGCACATAGAAGGGGCCGATCGAAAGGTCATCTTTTCAGCTAGAGCCGCATAAAACGTCTATTGAATTCCCCAACCCTCCCATGCATCCGCTTGACTGGTATTTTTCAAAGCAATTCCCCTTCTTCATCCAATTGTATCACACTTTTTTCATAAGCCTATTTTGGAAGAAAGCAGAAGAGAAAATTTGCAGGAGATGGGGTTGGCGGATTTGGGAGAATACAGTATAATAAAATCGAAGCATACCAACCGGTCCGCTTGGCCCCTTTCAGGAGGCCCGGTTTCAGAAAGAAGGGAATTGTCTATGACAAAAAAAGAACGTGCGCGCCTTGCGGTAAACGCCTTAAAAAATGAATATCCGGATGCAATCTGTTCCCTACGCGCGGAAGAACCCTTACAGCTACTGATCGCCACGCGCCTTTCCGCCCAATGCACGGATGCGCGCGTGAACCTTGTGACACCGGTTCTGTTTGAAAAATACCCGACGCTCGAGGCCTTTTGCGAGGCGAATGTAGAAGATGTGGAGGAAATTATCCACTCCTGTGGATTTTATCATGGCAAAGCGCGGGATATTGTGGGTATGTCCCAAAAAATCCGCGATACGTTCGGCGGCGTTGTGCCGGATACGGTGGAAGCGCTCACTACCCTGCCCGGAGTAGGGCGCAAAACGGCAAACCTGATCGTGGGCGACGTTTATGGGAAACCGGCCGTGGTAGCGGACACCCATTTTATTCGGATGTCGAATCGGCTTGGATTCGTCGATACGAAGGATCCGTATAAGGTAGAGCTCGCCATGCGCAAGCTTTTGCCGCCGGAGGAAAGCAACGATTTTTGCCATCGCTGTGTGCTACATGGCCGCGCCTGCTGCACGGCGCGCAAGGCGATGTGCGAAAGGTGCTGTATGGCAGAATTTTGCCCCCAAAAAGGCGTTACCTAAGAGTTTTCGATATTTTGAATATACCGGCAGGAAGGGAATCGGGAGCATCCCCAGAAGGCTTTTCCTTTTCTATTTCCCTTGGTGGCAACCTTTTTTACCAATGCCGCTCCACACTTCGGGCAAACTAGCTCAGTTCTTGAAAGCATAGTAGAGTCTCCTTGCTGCCCTGATACAAAATTTTTTTCTTCACTATAGATTTTATGATTGATATTTTGAATATGCTGATTTTTTTGTTCATTTGTTGTTTGCGTCAACGGGTAAAGCCGTTCATAAATTAATGCAATTTGATCTGAGGTATATACCATTTGACCTGTCGCCATTTTTTGGATTGTTCGTAATAAATCATACCGTTGGATAACAACATGAGCACTATTTTTAGATATTTGAATATTCTTTAACACACACCGTTTGCTAAATACAATAATTGAAAAGTATGGGCCTTCTGTAAGACCAGAAAGATATTTTTTAAGCCATTCTATATGTATTTCATTTTGTATAATAGGATTTAAAAAATGATTTTTTTCAGATGTGTGACCTTTTGGTAATGTTTGTGTCCACATTTTTTGAGTCTCCGAGCCAAAGATCCAACCGCTATAATTTTTTGATTCTAGTACATAAATTCCGGAGCTATGTAAGAGAATAAGATCGATTTCTGTGGTTGTTCCATCATTTTTGGGTAAGTAGCAATTAAATAAGAAGCGTTTTTCTCCCGGTAATTTTTTAAGGTCACGATATGTGCAATATTCTCCTAATTTACCCGTATCTTGTAACATTACAGAAAGCGGCATATGTGTATCTTTTGCATATTCTGATTTGTTATAAAAAATAATTGAAAGAATCCATATACATAATGATAAAATAAACGCAATTACAAAAAACAGCATTTTATTCTCTCCTTTCCATAAAATTATATCATATTTTCCTTAATTCAACAATTTCGCTTAATAATATTAAATGATGTTTTAGTTACATACCCTGCTTAAAATAAAAAACGGCACTTTTCATTGATATCGCATCATGAAAAGCGCCGTTTTGTGTTGCTGCCAGGCTATATTTCATCTGCAAACGGACCTTAATTCAGGAGAGATAATTTTTCATCTTCTGAATTCCGGATTCCTCCGTCTGGATCAGCGCTTGGCCAAGCGATTGAATTTCCGGCTGTACGTCGGAATACTGCTTCATCGTGCGCGTTGTTTCGATCAGCCCCATTGTATTGCCGTTAATCATGATTTCCGCAATATGGTTTGCGGATTTATCCATTAAGGTGTTCAGCTGCACACCTGACCAGAGGTTTGCCTGTGCAAGCGGACCCTTATCCTTTGGAACGGCCTTACGCTGGGAAAGCTCCTGTGAGGCCTGGCAGGAAATCTTCGCATACTGGTCGTGCTGTTCGTGCAGATCATTAAGAAGTTGTGCATCGGTTACTTTTTCTGTTAGAAGGGAGATGGATTCGCATCCCATTTGCGCGCCCTGATAGATTTTATTCAAACATTCAATGCTGCGGTCCTGCGGCTCTGCCGGCATAAAAATCACTCCTATTCGTTTTGCATCAGTAGTCAAAGGAATCTGAAGCCTTCCATACTGTCTCTGGGAACGTTCAATGATGCCGAGTTCCTTTGGCCTGCGTTGTTAGTTTCTACGTTCCCATGTGAAATATGTACGCTACCTTGCAAAACAAGAAAAAGGCCGCTATACTGAAACTAAGTTTAGAATAACGCAGGGCTTGCCACTTCTTGATCTTGATAGCGGGAGTTTTCCGCGGCGCGGTGAGCGGGCGACCAGTTTTCTTTCGGATGGGGCAATGATGAAAAAAAGTGATTTGCTATTGCAGGAAAATATGAAAAACGAACCTCTCTATCTGCGTGTTTACAATTATTATAAGGAATTAATCTCATCCGGCAAGCTGACTGCCGGGGCAAAGCTTCCCTCCATCCGGCGCTGCGCACAGGAGCTGGAAGTAAGCCGTACCACAGTGGAAGCGGCCTATTTGCAGTTGGCAGCAGAGGGATATGTTGTGGCCAAGCCACAAAGCGGCTTTTATGCCTCCAGCCTGGAGTATCCTTTGGAGCCTGGCGGGCCGCGGGTTCAGCCACGGCTCCATCAGGCCGCGCCTGATATCCGGTATGATTTTGCGTCCGCTTCCGTGGATGCGGAAAGCTTTGATTTCGCGCTGTGGCGACGGTATATCAAAAGCGCCCTACGGGCAGACAGGCGGTTACTCACCTATGGCGAGCCGCAGGGCGAGCCCGATCTCCGCGCAGCGCTTTGCAGCTATGTGGCAAAAAGCCGCAACGTGGTGTGCACTCCGGAGCAAATTGTGGTTGGCGCAGGTGTACAGAGCCTTCTGCATATCCTGTGTGGACTGCTGGATGAGCGGCCGCCAGTCGGTTTTTGGAACAATGCATTTGCACAGGGGCGCGCCATTTTTGAAGACCACGGCTTTCCAGTGCATTATTATGTGCAAGGAAGGGATGAATTTGCGGCACTGGAATGGGATCATATCCGCCTGCTATATAGTTCCCCTTCCCATATGGACGCGATGGGCAACGTCATGCCGGTGGCGCAAAGGCTAAAGCTTTTGCAGGTTGCACGGCGCAGCGGGTGCCTTGTGCTGGAGGACGATTACGATAGCGAGTTCCGCTATTTCACCCATCCCGTACCCTCCCTGCAAGGGCTGGACGGGGGGCAGAGTGTGATCTATATGAGCACTTTTTCCAAGCTTCTGCTGCCCTCCCTGCGCCTAAGCTTTATGGTGCTTCCCACATGCTTGATGGAGGCATATGAAAAAAAGGGCGGGCTCTATAATCAAACAGCTTCTAAAGCGGAGCAGATTGCCCTATGCCAGTTTATCCGTGACGGTCACCTTTCTTCTCAAATTCGGAAGGCACGCAAGCTCTATATGAATAAAAGCCGTGCGTTGTGTGAGGCGGCGCGCTGTGTGTTTGAAGATCATGCCAGGGTAGAGGTGTGCGCATCCGGCCTGATGGTTCGCTTGGAGATTGCAAGCACAAAGCCGGTTCAGGCGCTGCTCTCGCGGGCGCTGGAGGCCGGGATCGCCGTAAGGGCTGATGAGAATGCCGGCGAAGGCTCCACCTGCCTGCTGTTGGCAAGCGCCGGTGTGCCGACGGGGAACTTTGAATCGGCGATGATGGATTTATTCCACGCCTTGGCAGACGGAATTATATATAATCGATAAAAAATATATCTATTTTTACAAATATATTTGCAAAATGCTTTTCTCTTCGCTACAATAGTGGAAAAGGCCAGATATCGGCCCAAGACGTCAAAAGGAGGAGAAAGAGCAATATGGGCTTTTTGAACAACCTATTTGCCCAGCCGACGCCGGAGGAAGCGGAAGGCTATAATGTGGCAACCACGCGGCAGATGGTCTGCTTTGGAATGGAGGGTTTCCCGGCAATCGTGTTTTCCGGGCTGATTTCGACGTTTTACATGTATTTTGCTACCAACGTGGCCGGCATTACCATTGAAGCTGCGGGCGTCATACTGGCAATTGCCAGTATCTTTGATGCCGTAACGGATCCGATCTTCGGCACCATTGTAGACAAATATAAGATTTCTAAAAAATATCGCTATATTCCGTGGTATGTAATGGGCGTTGTATTCATCTGCATCGGGATGATCGGCATTTTTTTTGGGCCAAACGTAGCAGCCCCGGCGGCATGGATGATGTGCTTTTATCTAGTGCAGGCGGTTGGCGGCACATTTCTAACCGTATCGATCAGTCCGCTGCGAAATATCTTGACCAACGAGCCGGGGCAGCGTTCAATTTTGCCTTTTTTCAGCAATGTGTTCGGCGGCGTTGGCGGAATGTTATCTCTTGTGATAACACAGCCATTGGTCGATCTTTTGACCAAAACGTTCGGCCGGGAGGTCGTTGCGTGGCGGATTGTCACAATGGGCTATATGCTGCTGGCGCTTATGTCGATTTCCCTTGTTGTCAGCGCAACCAAGGAAAAGGACCGGCAATTTATGGAGTCCGGAGTTGAGCCCTATCAGCTCAAAGATCTTCTGCCTCTGCTGCGGGAAAACCATCCGCTTCAGATGCTCGCCATTGCCGTAGCGACAAATGATTTGGCAACCGGCATGCAGAATGCTACGCTGGTCTATTTTTTCCTGTATGTCATGCATAATAAAGACCTTCAGCCAATTGCAACTGTTGTAGGCGCCCCGTTTATGCTGGTGGCCATTCTGCTCGCGCCCTACATTGCCAAAAAAACGGATCGCAGGCGGGTATTTGTGCAGGGCAGTTGGGTTGGCGCGCTCATGCCGGTTGCAATCCTTCTGCTGCGCCCTTTTGCTTATCCGGTAATTACGTTGCTGCTGATGGGGCTTAATAGCTTCTGCTCCACTTATATCGGTAGCGTGAAGTGGTCGCTAATGTCGGACTGCGTGGATTATGGCCGCTGGAAAACAGGCAAGTTTGCACCCGGCGCATACGCGTCGATTTTCTCCTTCCTGGAAAAGGTCATGAAATCCCTATCCGGTGCGATTGTTGGTTTTGCGCTGGGCCGGGCAGGCTTTTCCGAAGGGGCGCAGGCGCAGGGGGCGATCGTGCTGGCGCTGATCGTGTTTTTCCAGTTTGCCGTGCCCATGCTCGGCCACATTGCCTCGATTATCTCCATGCGGTTTTTCGGGATCGATGCGGAAACCTACCGGCAGATGAATCAGAATGCACCGGTGGGAGAGCGGGTTGAATCCGGCAGCAAGCTTTGATTTTGATGCGCTCAGCCTTACACGCCGGAAAAGGGCTGTTGCTAAATGCATAAGACATTTGGCAACAGCCCTTTTGAAAGCCTTTTTGTATGTGGAGCTAAGGTTTGTCTATTCTGCACACGGGCTTCTTCAGGGCCTGCAAGGCGAAAGTGCATTATTTCCGAAGCTGCTCTCCGGTGCGGACATCGAGAATATGCGTGAAAACAGCGGTATGTGTGCTGGAGATATATTTATCCACATGCATGCTGCCAAAATACCACTTTTGAAAGGTAGCCGATTTGCCAAGCTCTTCAAAATAGGCGTTGAGCGCCGTCACGCGCACCGGGCCTTTTTCTTTGAGCTTCAAAAACCCTTTAATCGTAGCAGGCGGCTCATGAGTAAGGATGATATCCACCTTGCAATCAACCTTTTCCAGATTGTTCGCGCCCTCAATCAGCTCCACCTGCGTGGGAATCTCATCGCGGGACCAGCTATCATTATCGAAACGAATGTCGATATCCGGGCTCTCCCCCCCGCCCATGGTGAAAATCTTCAGCCCCTCGATCTCATAGATTTGGCCGCGCATCAGATGATATAAATTTTTGTAGATCTGCCGCGCCTTGCCGCCGTTCCACTCGATTACATCATAGCTTTTAAGGAGCTCAAAATTTTCGTGCGTTCCGTCGAGAAAGCAGACGTTGTATTTTTTGCTGCCGATTTGCTTTAAAAGCTTTTGCTCTGTTTTGCTGCCATTCCAGAGGAAGCCGAAATCACCGCAAACAAGCAGCGTATCCCCTTTTTTCAGCTTCTTCAGGCGCGGGTCGCTAAAGCGGCTGGCGTCGCCATGCATATCGCCGGTAACATAAACCATTTAAGTATCCCTCCGTGTATTTGCTTCTATGCGGAAATGAACGGAAAACGATTCCCTTTTCACCGCAATGCTGTTATACTATAACATATCGTAAACATATACGAACGGTATTCCTCCAGAGGAAACGGGCAATAATGATCCTTGCCGTGCGTCCCGTTCGTCATTACATCCTATCATACAACATTTACGGGGAGACTGTCCATGAAAAAGGCAATAATTTTTTTCTGTTGTATTTTGACAATTGCTACGAGCGCTGTTTTTCCGGCGGCCGCATCCTATAACGATGAAATTGATTTGGATGCGGAGATCGCCCTGCTGGTAAGCTTAGATAATGGCACGGTCATTTTTGATAAAAATGCAGAGAAACGCACGGCGCCCGCTTCCCTAACCAAAATTACAACCGCCATCGTGGCCATTGAAAACTGCGCTGACCTGGAAAACACCATCGTTACCGCCCCCTATGATGCAATCCATGCGCTGGATGGAACAGGCAGCTCCCTTGTCGGCATCAAGGAAGGCGAGCAGATCAGCATGCTCAACCTGCTTTACTGCATGATGGTGCACAGCGCGAATGAATCCGCTAACATTATCGCGGACTATATCGGCGGCGGAAGCATCCCTCGTTTTGTCGCACTGATGAATTCCTTTGTGCAGAAGCTGGGCTGCAAGAATACCCATTTTGTCAATGCGCACGGCCTGGATGAAGAGGGGCAATATACCACCGCGTCAGACCTGCGCAAGATCGTGGAATACGCGCTGCGGCTTCCTGTATTTGAAAAGATTACGAACACTGCAAAATTCACGCTGCCGAAGAGCAATCTGCGCGAAGCGCAGACACTCCGCACGACGAATGAATTGATCGATTCTACAAGCAAATATTATTATGCGGGTGCAAAGGGGATTAAAACGGGCACTACCACCAACGCGGGGCGCTGTGTCATCTCCGTTGCCTCTCGCGATGGATACCGTTATCTTGGAATCGTTTTGCGTGCTCCCTATAAAGATGCGGAGGGGAACATCATAAAAGGAAAGGAAGGCTCAGCCTTTGCAGACTGCCGCAAGATGTTTAACTGGGCGTTTGACCATTTAAAGTTGGAAACCGTTGCAGATCCGGCCCAGATTGTATCCGAAGTGGCGGTAAAACTTTCGTTTCAAACGGATTATGTGCGGCTTTTGCCCAAAGGGGAAGTGCGCGCGTTGGTGCCTCAGGGCTTGGATGCGGCCGGCGTTATGATCGTGCCAGATGAAAAAATGCCAAAGTCAATCGATGCGCCGGTGAAGAAGGGCGAGGTGGTCGGCCAGGCTAATATCCTGTATGCCGGCCAAGTGATCGGCACAGTGGATCTCGTGGCAGAAAAGGCGGCCCGGAGGAGTCTGATTCTGTATGTAGGAAACCTTTTAAAGAAAGGGATTCAGTCCACAATGGGGAAAGTTATTTTTGCGGCCGCTGCGCTGGTGATTTTGTTTGTCTTACTGGTTAACGTATTGTACTATTATAAAAAGAAAAAAACACGCATCCGGGTGGTACGTGGATATCGAAATACAAAAAGGAAAAAGTAAGAGGGGATTGCAATCCAAAGATTCCCGCTAGGCTTCGCATCGTATAGGAGCTCACAAAAGATCTCTTAACAAGGCAATCATCTGTGCGGCCGGTCTATGGCAAAAAGAAAAGGGCAAAATTGTTAAGCTTTTTGGAAGAAAAGTGTTGACAAGCCCAATGCGATTATATTATAATAAGCTTCGCCCGTTGATGGGCAGGCATATGGCGGCATAGCTCAGTTGGCTAGAGCATTCGGTTCATACCCGAAGTGTCGTTGGTTCAAATCCGACTGCCGCTACCAAGCGGCCCGGTGGTCAAGCGGTTAAGACACCGCCCTTTCACGGCGGTAACACGAGTTCGATTCTCGTCCGGGTCACCATCCATATGCATGCGGGGCTGCCTATAGCTCCCCCGCCTACATTAGGACGCGTAGCTCAGCTGGTTAGAGCGCTCGCCTCACACGCGAGAGGTCAACGGTTCGAGTCCGTTCGTGTCCACCATAAAAAAACCACGTAGTTACAAGGTTTGTCGCCTTTGCTGCGTGGTTTTTATTTTTCTTTGTATTACGTATTGTCGTGAAAAATATCGGATTATCTTGAAATAATGCAAGTCAGAATGCAAGTCAACTGTCGGACATCAGGACGAAAGTGGTTTTTATCAATCGTGATACGGGCAAAGATACAGTAGATTTTTATGCTATCAATATTCTATTTGACGTTACCATAAATTGTGATATGATGTTATTAACATGAACCATAAACAGGGTTGAAAGGAGTTATTTTATGAAAACGATCATGGTTTACAGGGGCGGCCTTCCGGACGCTCCGTCCTCCGAACTCTTTGAAGTTGACATTGACAAGAAAGACCTGATCCTGTCCCAAATCACACTCGGAGCCTTGAAGAACAAGGTGATCCAAACCTATAAAATCCCATTAAAGAACATTGTGGAATGTGGTTGTGTTACGGAAAAGGAACTTGTGGAAGCCGGGAAAAGCGTGGTCGGCCGTGGAGTCGTTGGTGGGTTCCTGTTCGGTCCTGCCGGATTGGTCCTCGGTGGATTAAGCGGCGTAGGAAGTAAAAAGAAGGAAAAGGTTGTCGGCCTTTTCGTGGTTTCCTATATTTCCCCGCGCTCTCCCGGCGAATTGAAAAGCTTTGTACTGGACACAAGTTGGAACAATCGCGACCTTCACAACATTCGTTTCGCGAATGACGCCAGGAAGAAGGCGGAGAAGGTGGAAAAGTCGGCTCTTGTGTTGGATTTTCTGGCACAGAAACGGGTGGGAGACGCCGTGAATGATGATGGAAGTATAACGCTTTAACGGTCGCAAAAGAGAAAAAAGGCGGACAGGAGGCCCTGTCCGCCTTTATCATTTCAGTAGTTTGTTGATTTCCCGCGTGATCTTCCTGGACACTCTGGCCTGTTGGGTGTCTTTTGTCTTCTTTGCGGCACGCTTCATGGTGAAGTGTCCCCGGACGTAGCCGCCCTTCGGGCCGACGAACATTCCGCCTTCCGGGTCGTCCCGGTTGTAGACGAAGGTATGGCCTTCCCAGTGGCCGGGGACAAAGTGACTCCGGAAGCCGTATTCAAGATGACTCGCATAGTCCAGGCCGTTGTAAAACCGGACGATGAACTTCCGCCCGCTCCGTCTAGCGGTCTTATCGGCCTTCCAATTCCGGCGGTAGGCCCCGGTATTCACGACCCCGGTCTTCTGCCGCTTCGGCTCACTCATGTCGTCGGTGCAGATTCGGCGGGCCTGTTTTACGGCGTAGACTCCTTCGCCGACGGCGATCTTCCCCATGATCTCCGGGACGTCGCCTTTCAGGGTTTCCAGTTGGCCGATCCACTGGACCAATTCATTCTTGTTTACGCTCATTTTTTATTCGGTTTCTTCTGCCGTGTCCGCCTTCGGCACATCGTATGACATGGCCAGTTCGCTATCCGCCGTACCCTTGGTGGTGGGATCGGTGATGCAGGCCCACACAGAGCCAATGACAGACACTACAATCACAGGGTTGCTCACCGCGTTACGCAGGACATCCCACAGTTCCGCCCAGGTCGTCATATCCTGCCACTGCGCGCCCAGACCAACGAGGATTGGGCTAATGATAGACAGAATGATCTGCGCCCAAAACGTGGGGTTCTTCAAGCGTACTTTCCAGTTAATGTTTTTCAGCATATGTAATTCCTCCAAAATTATTCTACCGGCTCATACGTCCGGGCAAAGATTTCCGGTTTGCAGGGATACAGTTCCCCTGCTACGCCCTGGATTATATAATCGCCGGGAGAGGCAAAGTGATCGCCCTCCAAGGTGTGGATTAACAAGTAAGCTTCGTCACCGTCGAAAACAACTTCGACTTTTTTATCTCCCAATGCAGCTTTTAGCCAGTCGGGATACGTCCCAACAGAAGCCGCCGAGTTCCAAGGCCAAGCGTTAATCACGACGGGCTTTTTACGGTACTTCATAATCGACCTCCAATGTTTATTCGACGATTTTCCAATCTTCAGCCAGCATGTCAGCTTGAGATGCAAGCCACCCCATTTGCACACCACTTGTTCCGACAAAGGCAATCGCTTTATTTCCGATTGCTTCATGCTCACAGTTCACAATTTCGCCGATTGTAGTCTTGTACGAAATTCCGGTAGCAAGCTGGATGTACTGATTCTTGCCATTCCAGCCTTTGCGAGCTGCTTTTTCGCCTTTTTTAATTGCATCAATCGCTTTTCCAAAATCCATAATATGTTCCCTCCAATTGTTGATTTCTGCCCTCCGCCACTCGACGGAGGGCTTTATAATTAGACCCACAGCCCCGGTATGTACGTTGACAATGCCAACAATCCCAGGGCGATTGCATTGACAAGCGCCGCAACGCTTACCCATATACGCATCGTTTTCACCTCACAATCACGGATGCGATCAGACTGATTAACGCCGCCACACCTGCGGAGATCCCAGCCGACAGCAGCTTATCCCACCACATGGACGGGCGGTGCTCCAATGCACAGAGGCGGCTGTCATGATCCTCCACCGCCTTTTGATTGGCCTCCACCAGCTCGCCCATTTTGATCGTCAGCTCTTCAATTTTTTGCAGGCGGATTTTGCAATCGTCAATGTCGCGCAGGTCGCGTGCAAAACGCTCATCCATCACCTTGCACTTTGCCTCGCAAACCGCCTTATCTACCGGATCCATCACGCACCCCCCATGAGTGGAGATATCTCAAAGGATCTCGCAAGCTGCTGCCTAATCTGATCCGCATCGATGGTGACGGCGGTCTGGCTGTCAAGATGGATCGTTACCGTATCGTCAGTGGCGAGCACAGGGGCCGCCGCCTCTGCCGCTGCTGGCTGTCCAGCCTCTGCCATCAGCAGTCCCTCCATCTCCTTGTGATCGCAGGTGTCTACATACCGACACTTGCGGCACCTCTCGCTTAATCTTGATAATCCCATAATATCGTTCTCCTTACACCCGCGTCAGGGAGGATACCGCCACCCAGGAGGTAATCTCCTTGAGCAGCGCCTCCTGGACGTCTTTATTAACTTGGATTTTGCTGACCGTATGTTTTTTGGGGGCCAACTGAGCGGCAGGCACCTTATTGCCCCGCGCGGAGGTCAAGCCGCCGTATACCGCTCCCTTGTTGATCGTGACCTGGCAGCCGACTTCAATGGGCTTCGCAACGCCCCCGGATACCAGCGTGAGGTCTTTGAGATACACCCAGCTGCAAATCCCACCGTCGCGGCCAAGCAGCGCCCGATCGCCGCTGATCTCCGACACCTTATGCGTGGTGGATTTGACCCAGCCGGGGATCGTCTGGCCGGTGGCATACTTTGCGCCAGAGACTTTGACCGTGCTGCCTACAGTGATAACACCAGAGCCGCCGCCCGGGGAGGGCTTTGGGGGCTCTGCCTTTTTCTTCAAACCGAGGTATACAATCGCCGCCTTCGCATACGCCTCACCGACTGCCCTGAGCTTCGCATCTGAGTTGATCTTCGCCTGATCCTTTGCGTTGTCTACAAACGCATATTCGCCGAGGATGGAGGGGATACCCGTTGTGGCCGCCTGGCGGCACATACCGAAGTTGTAGCTTGTGCCTGCCTTGCTCTCCTTGATCCCCCGGCTTTTCTGGCCGAGCTTCACCATTTCAGCAAGCACTTTTTGCGCTAGTGACTTCGAGGGCGCGTGCGTGTGCCAGTAGTAGACCTCGCAGCCCTCCCCTCCGCCGGCGTTATAGTGGATTTCGAGCACGAGGGAGGGCCGTTTCTTCTCGACTTCCTCCATTTTGTGAGCAACTGTACAGCTTTTGTCCGTTGTGCGGGCCATGACGGTCTCGCATTCGTAATTTCTCAGGTAATTCTGGCAAGCCAGCGCGGTTTTGAGGGTCAGCGCCTTTTCGATGTATTTACCGCTTACCGCGCCCGGATCGCTCCCGCCGTGCCCGGCGGCGATGTAGATTGTTGCAGCCAATTGAGATGCTCCTTTCCTACTGTAATGGAGTTTCTGTAATGATCGGCAGCTCCAGCAGCTCACGATACATGATTTCGCCATGCCCGTTTCCGCCCAGGCCTGCATAGACGGCATACAAATTCACAAGCCTTTGCCGGACGGAGAGAGGGATGCCCGGAGCGCCGATATAATCGCGGTAGATTTTATCGAGGCTGTCATATAACAGCTCGGTGGAAGCCTTTTTGAGCAGCTCGCTGCTCACGATTTTTGCCTGATCCGCTTCAATGTGCTGCTCTAGCATGGCAAACATATCCGCGATCCTTTTTTCTGATGCATCCGTCCGGCTGGCGCGCCGGATAAAGCGCGCCAGCTTTTCACGAATCGGACGGATGCATAAGGCGAGGCAGCCGGAGATGGTTACAATATTTCCCGCCGCAGCGCCTATGGTTTTTAATAGTTCTAATAAATCCATTCATCCGCCTCCCAACCTTCTGGGTCATTCCGCGCAGGCGTCGGATTTTTCGCTGAGAAATCGGTCAAGCTGTGTTTTTGCATACGCTTCAATCGCGTCAAAAGCATTTTGTACAATCGAGGAGATCACACTGCGCGGAAAGAAAATCCGTATGGGTGCAGGCAGGATGCGGCAGAGAGCATCCACCACCCATTCAAATTTTTGACCTCCCGCCTTGGTGGTATCCGCAAAGGCCTTTTCCGCTTCGCCGATCAGCTGTCCAGCCTGCTGCTGAAGCTTGGTATTTTGCTTCCAATAGAGGGAGAGGCCGCCGAGTAGAACGAG
>ERZ826396.718-NODE-718-length-45729-cov-4.144305_pt1 | contig 45729 bp, 48 predicted proteins | sample MGYA00519926_ERZ826396 | MGnify/ENA primary metagenome ERZ826396 (study PRJEB31778, sample SAMEA3449230) | human gut metagenome | biome: human gut; feature: human-associated habitat; material: faeces | place: United Kingdom | collected 2010/2012 ... | reverse complement strand
CGAAAAAAGTTATCGTTTACAAGTATAAGAGAAAAACCGGTTATCACAAGAAAAACGGCCACAGACAGGCGTTTACACAGGTTAAGATCGAAAAAATTAATGCGTAATCGATAGGAAGATTGTTATGACTAAGATAACGATTTTCAGAAACCAGGATCAGGCATTTTTAGGTTTTGACTGTCTTGGACATGCAGGGTATGCAGAGGAAGGTGAAGACATTGTATGTGCGGGAATTTCTGCACTGGTGATCAACACGATCAATTCCCTTGGTGTTTACACGAAGGAAAAATTTTCTACAGATTCTGATGAAGAGACCGGAATGATCACACTCAGGTTTGATGCTCCGGCAGGTCATGATGCTGATTTGCTCATGAAATCCCTGGTTTTAGGCTTGCAAGGAATACAAAATACTTATGGAAATGATTATATCATTCTAACATTCAAGGAGGTGTAAGACATGATGAATATGAACCTTCAGTTTTTCGCTCATAAAAAGGGTGTTGGTTCTACAAAGAACGGCCGTGACTCTGAATCTAAGAGATTAGGTGCTAAGAGAGCAGACGGACAGTTCGTAAAAGCTGGTAATATTATTTACAGACAGCGTGGAACAAAGATTCATCCAGGTGTTAATGTAGGAATCGGTGGAGATGACACATTATTCGCTTTAACAGATGGTATCTTAAGATTCGAGAGAAAAGGAAGAGACAAAAAGCAGGCTTCCGTTTATCCCGTAGAACAGTAAGTATAACAGCCGGGCTTCAAACAGTTTTGTTTGGAGCCCTTTCCATTATAGCATAAAGGAGTCAACATGTTTGCAGACAGAGCAAGAATCTATGTCAGAAGCGGCAAAGGCGGGGACGGTCATGTTTCCTTCCGCAGAGAAAAATATGTTCCTAACGGCGGCCCTGACGGCGGAGACGGCGGAAGGGGCGGCGACGTCATCTTCCAGGTGGACGAAGGGCTGAACACCCTGACGGATTTCAGACATGTCCGCAAATATAAGGCGGGCGACGGCCAGGAGGGCGGCAAGAAGAACTGCCGCGGTAGGGATGGAGAAGATATCCTCATCAAAGTTCCGGAAGGTACGGTGATTAAAGAGGCGGAGAGCGGTAAGGTGATCGCGGATATGTCGGGAGACAAACGGCGTGTGGTATTGCTTACCGGAGGCAAGGGAGGCAACGGCAACCAGCATTACGCAACCAGCACGATGCAGGCGCCCAAATATGCGCAGCCCGGCCAGCCGGCAAGAGAACTGGAACTGCTTTTGGAACTGAAGATGATCGCGGATGTGGGTTTGGTAGGCTTTCCCAATGTGGGAAAATCCACCCTTCTTTCCCGCGTGACCAATGCCCGCCCCAAGATTGCCAATTATCATTTTACAACCATCGTTCCGAACCTGGGCGTAGTGGATATGGACGGGGCAAAGGGATTTGTGATCGCCGATATTCCGGGCCTGATCGAAGGCGCATCGGAAGGCGTTGGCCTGGGGCATGAGTTCCTCCGTCATATCGAACGGACCAAGGTGATTATCCATATGGTGGATGCTGCAGGAACGGAAGGAAGAGATCCGATTGCGGATATCTATGCCATTAATAAGGAACTTGAAGCTTATAATATAGAGATCGCTTCCCGTCCTACGGTGATTGCCGCCAACAAGATTGACGCGATCACGGACGATACGGACAGCCCTGTGGAAGCGCTGCGGGCGGAATTCGAGCCCAAAGGCATCCGGGTCTTCCCCATATCTGCGGTTAGTGGCCAGGGGCTGAAGGAATTGCTCTATCATGTGAGTTCCCTTCTGGAAGAAGCGGATGATAAGCCTGTGGTATTTGAACAGGAATATTTCCCTGAATTTGAAAACAGCTACGCGAACGACCCCTACACGGTAGAGTATAATGAAGAAGAACAGGAATATGTGGTAGAAGGCCCCCGCATTGAGAAAATGCTCGGCTATACCAACCTGGAGTCGGAAAAAGGATTTACGTTTTTCCAAAATTTCCTGAAGGACAGCGGTATTCTGGAACAGCTGGAAGCGCTGGGCATTCAGGAGGGTGACACTGTCCGCATGTACGGGCTGAAATTTGATTATTATAAATAAGCCGAAAGCGGCGCTGAATGGAGGAAATCATGACAAGCAAGCAAAGGGCCTATCTGAAAAGTCTCGCCAGCAGCCTGGAGCCTATCTTTCAGATTGGGAAGAGCAGCCTGACCCCTGAAGTGACGGAGGCGGTAGCAGAAGCTTTTAATACAAAAGAACTGATTAAAATCGCGGTGCTGAAAAACTGTTTCGATGATCCGAAGGAAATTGCATCCATGGTGGCAGAGCGCACGCACTCAGAAGTGGTACAGGTGATCGGCAAGAAAATCGTCCTGTATAAGGAGAGCAAGGATCACAAGAAAATAGAGCTTCCAAAATGAGCCGGCAGAACAATCGAAAAGTTGGCATCATGGGAGGGACATTTAACCCGATCCACATTGGGCATCTGCTTCTGGCAGAGAATGCATATTCCGTCTTCGGGCTGGATGAGGTGCTGTTCATCCCGAGCGGGTGTTCCTACATGAAAGAGCAGACAGAGGTTTTGGAGGCGAAGGTTCGTCTGGAGATGACCCGGCTGGCGGTGGAGGATAATCCTCATTTTTCTGTCTCTACCATAGAGATTGATCGTCCCGGTTATACCTATACCTATGAGACGTTAGAGCAGTTATCGGACGCACATCCGGATACGGAATACTATTTCCTGATGGGAGCGGACAGCCTCTTTTCCATGGAAAGTTGGAGATGCCCGGAACGGATTTTTCAAAAGGCAGTGGTGCTGGCGGCCATCCGTGATGACTGCGACAGAAGCCATCTTCAAAATCAGGCGGACTATCTGAGCGATAAATACCATGGAAGCGTCTGCCTGATCCCTTCCGGAAACGTGGAAATTTCTTCCTCTGATATTCGTAAGAGGCGCAGAGAGGGCCGTTCTATCCGATATCTGGTTCCGGAACCCGTCAGGCGTTACATTGAAGAAAATCATCTGTATCATGCCGCAGGTGTTTTACCCACATGAACAGGAGATGAAAATCAGAAAATGAGTGTTAAAAAACCGACGGCTGATACGTTAGAGGCAGCCTCACATGCAGTGAAAACCTCATATGATCTCGTCCAGCTGCGCAAATGGATGGAAAAGGAATTGGAGAGCAAGCGGTACGAGCATACACTGGGCGTTGCTTACACGGCAGCCGCGCTGGCAATGCGTTATGGAGTGGATCTGAACAGGGCGCAGGCCGCAGGGCTTCTGCATGACTGTGCGAAAAATCTGTCCAATGAGAAACGAATTCGCATCTGTCAGAAAAACGGGCTTCCGATCAATGATGCGGAGCACAAGAATCCGTTTCTGCTTCATGCGAAGGTGGGAAGTTTTCTTGCCAAACAGAAATATGGGATCGAGGATCAGGAAATCCTGGATGCGATAGAGTGGCATACAACCGGACGGCCTGGAATGGGCATTTTGGAAAAGATCATCTATATCGCGGATTATATCGAACCCGGCCGAAATCAGGCCTCAAATCTGGAAGAAGTCAGGTATCTGGCTTTCTGCGATCTGGATGACTGCCTGTTTAGAATCCTGGAAGATACGCTGAAATATCTGGCTGCTTCCAAAGCGGAAATAGACAGCATGACGCAGCAAACCTATGATTATTACAGGCAGCTTAGGAAAACGGAAAACACAGCCAAATAAGAGGTGAATTATGAGTGAATTACAGTCAAAGGAAATGACCAGGCTTGCGATCGAAGCCCTGGAGGATAAAAAGGCGGAGGACATCCGCATTATTGATATCAGTGAAGTGTCCGTTCTGGCAGATTATTTCCTGATCGCGAGCGGCAGCAACCGAAATCAGATCCAGGCTCTTACAGACAGCGTGGAAGAGGTCCTTGGACGTGCCGGGTTTGCTCCGAAGCAAATTGAAGGCTATAATACCGCAAATTGGATCCTCATGGATTACGGTGATCTGATCGTTCATATTTTCGACCGTGAAAACAGGCTTTTCTATGATCTGGAACGGATCTGGTGCGATGGCCGCAAGATTGACCGGGATAGTTTTTGGATTTGACCAGATGAGTCGATCGTTTTGAACAGCTATACGGCGTATTTTATGGTTATTTGGCTCGTCTTTGTACGTTCTGCCAGAGCGGCCAGAAACAGTGTCAAGGCGCACATTTTTTATAAAAGATCTCCTGCATTCTTCGGCGTTGTGTGGAATTTTCTTTTAAATGCCCTAGAAAACGTGGAGTAATCCCGAAAACCGCATTCATAACAGGCTTCTGTAACACTTTTCCCGTTCTGTATCAGGGATTTGGACAGCAGAAGCCTTTTTTCATTGATATAGGAACCCAGAGAATATCCTGTTTCAGCCTTGAAAAGATGCATCAGATAAGAGCGGCTGAGATAGAAATTCCCTGCAATTTTGTCCACAGTGAGTTCTTCCGCAAGATGTGCGCTGATATAGTCTATCACATCCGCAATCTTTCGATTGGATATTTCGTTTTGGATCGAATTGACATGATTATTTAAAATAGCCCGGTTCAGCAGTATCATGAATTCGAGGAACAGAATCCTCTGGTACAATTCTTTCGCAAATTCCTGATCCTCAAAAGATCGCTCCAGATTCCGGCAGGCGGCGTACAGACTGCTCTTTTCCAGATTTTCGATGCGCAGCACATTCTGATGCCCCTTTCCTGCCTCCTTGAAACAGCGGCTCAGATCACAATCGTCGGTCTGGTATTTTTTCATAAATGAAGAAGAAATATAAATGATGATTCTCTCATAGGGAGCATCATCCACCAGCTGCGGCCGGTGCAGCTGCCCTGCATTTACAAGCACGATATCATAGGGCTTCAGTTCGTAGCTTCTTCCTTCTATGATATAGTTCACATTCCCCTTTATAAACAGCATGATTTTGGCAAAATCATGATAGTGATAGGCGACTTCCAAATGTTTGGCGTCGCACAGATGAAATATCCGGAAATCATTCTCCAGATATCCCTGCTTTCTGTATTCTTCCATAATGCACCTCAAACCTTTGTTTCCTCTTGATTATAGAGCACAATTTGCAAGATGGAAAGCATCTGTTCCGTTTTTTATCTGATTTATTTTCGATAGAATAGAATCAGGAGGAAATGTTGCCATGAATTTTTCAGCGCTCAGATATGAAGAGCTTTCTTTAAATACATTCCCGAACCTGCAGACAGAAGTGTATGACGGTTGGATCCTGCGGTTCTGTGAGGGGGCAGGCTGGGAAGATAACTGCGTGTTTCCCCTCTATCTGTCCACCCGTGCCTATGAGGATAAAATCGCATATTGTGAGCATAGATTCTCGGAGCGTCTGCTTCCATTTGCCTTTAAGATGACCGCGAATGTGTCCAGCGCGCTGGATCAGCAGCTGGCGGAAAAAGGATATGAAATGGTAGAAAAGACCAAGCTTCTGGAGTGCAGCCTCCATTCGGAGGTGCAGGAAAGCGTTCAGATGGGCAACACAGCGGTGGCGATCACTATAACAAGGCAGCCGGAAGAAGATTGGCTGGAAGCCTTTCTGAAGCTTCGGGGCATCTGCGGGAACCGGGACGAACAGGCTGAGCGCATTCTGATAAAAGCGGTCCGCAGCCCCATTTGCTGTGCTGCTGTGGTTCGGGATGGAAGCATCCTGGGGTGCGGCCTGGGCATTCTCAAAGGGGATACGATCGGTCTGTATGATATCCGTACGGCTGGACCCGTTTCGGGCAGCGGGCTGGAAACTGCCATTTGCCGCGCCATCATGAGAGAGGGATATGAGAACGGAGCCCAGAAGGCGTATATTCAGATCCCCTCCTCCAGCCGTGTATGGCTGAATCTCTATGAATTTTTAGGTTTTCATGAAGTCTACCAATTCTGGTATCGCAGAAAACCGGTATTTTCCTGATGGTTATTTCTTTCCTTTTTTGGGAAAAATATGGATAAGTCAAAACCTCTGCGAACGGCGGGATATAGACCTTGCAGTGCCGTACAGCAGCGGGATATTTGACCCCGCAGCACCCACCGGATGGACAAGCAGCAGAGAAGGCATAAGAAATCTTTTCGTCATCTCTGCTTGGCTCGTTGTCCACGGGAATAAAAAGGAAAGAAGAGGATCTCTGTATGAACCGGAAATACCATGTATCCAGGCTGACAGATGCCGCTGCAGCGGTTCACATCCTGGAAGAGATGGAACAGCTGGACGGCCTTCGATCAGCGCATATTACAGAAGATTTATCGGTAATGGATGTGGACGTGGATGATGAAAGACTGGAAGCGGTGATGGAACAGACGGTGAACATCTGCCGCAGAATTTCAAGAGACTGTGAGCTCTCCTATATGTTCAGCCGCATTTAAAAAAGGAACCGTTCAGATGGAAATGCCGTCTGAACGGTTCTTTTTCATATATGTGCCAAAAACGCATTCTGAAAGATATCGCTCTGCAAGGAAGGGCGGTATTCTGACTCACTTATAGATCCGGAATACACCGAACACTTTTCCGAGAATCCGGCAGTCGTTTACAATGATGGGCTCCATGGAATCATTCTCGGGCTGGAGACGGATGTGTCCCTTCTCGCGATAGAAAGTCTTGACTGTGGCAGAGTCATCAATCAGGGCTACCACAATGTCTCCATTGCGGGCATTAGAACAACTCTGGACAAAGATATTGTCCCCGTTATAAATCCCCGCATTCATCATGGAATCTCCCCGTACCTTCAGAATGAAGGAGGGATCGCCGTTCGGAACAAACTCCGCGGGAACGGGGAAGTAGCTTTCGATGTTCTCCTCAGCCAGGATCGGCTGGCCTGCGGCCACATTGCCAACGACGGGAAGGCTGGTCATCTCTGCACGAACCACCTGAAAGCTTTCGTCACAGATCTCAATGGCCCGGGGCTTGGTAGGATCTCGGCGGATGTATCCGTTCTTCTCCAGGGTTTCCAGATGGGAGTGAACAGAAGAAGTGGACTTCAGATGCACCGCTTCGCAAATCTCCCTTACAGCCGGCGGATATCCCTTCTCCAATATCTGATCCTTGATAAACGTCAGAATCTCCTTCTGCTTCGCGGTGATCTTTCCCTGTGACATATGTAATCCTCCTTCAATCCTGTTCCCTCTAAAAGAATGTATGGGCATATAACTCAATAATTATTTATCAAAGTATAGCATAATTGCGACAAAAAATCAAACATATATTCCGAAAATTTGTTCGATTTTCTCCGTTTTGACCTCTTGACATCCGAATCTATGTTCGATATAATTCAAGTACATTAAGAGAACGTTTGTTTGCAACATTTGTTCGATTCTGATTCAGAGGGAGGGAGCCGCATGTTTGAGGAACGCATCAGAAGGAACCGCTGCAGAAGGCAGCGCGAGAGGAAGCGTCATATTCTCCTTTCACTTTTATCCGCTACGGTCATTCTGGGCCTTACGCTTTTGGGGAACAGCTTCAGAATCAGCGCACAGGACAGTTCGGCTGAAGTCTCTTATAAATATTTTACGAGCGTCCGGATAGAACAGGGCGATACGCTTTGGACTCTGGCGGACACCTATGCGGATGAGAACTTCAAATCCAGGAAAGATTTCATCAATGAAGTGATCCGTACGAATCATCTGATGGATGATTCGCTTAAGGCGGGAGATTATTTGATTGTCCCTTACTATTCGTCGGAATTTAAGCAGTGATGGATTCCGGATGTCAGAGGAGTGATTCGCGATAGAGGAAGGGAACCCTTCTTTATCTTTATAAACTTCACACATGAAAGCCGCATCGGCGGCCGGGTTTCAGAAAAACAAAGAGTTTCTTAAGAAATTCTTTGTTTTTTTGTGGCCGTTTTTTTTATCATTCTCCTGTATCCTGTTTTTACAAGTAATTCGAGGAAGAAAGGCCAAACAGAAACTTTCATGGAAACTTTTATGGAAAGTCGGCAAGGAAGCGGACGGATAAGGCAGGAAAATGGAACTGCGCGCAGAGAGGACGTTTCGTTACCTGAAAGGAGAAAAATATGATATAATAGCATTTGTATGTTAACAATACAAGGGAGGTTTTTTGACAATGGAAGCAAATCGCATACTGGTAGTAGAAGACGATAAGGATATCCGAGAAGGGATTGACATCTATCTGAGAAATCAGGGATATGTTGTTTTCCAGGCGGGCGATGGAATAGAGGGTTTGGAAATCATAGAAAAGGAAACGATACATCTGGCGATCGTTGATATCATGATGCCGCGTATGGACGGCATCACCATGATGATGAAAGTGCGGGAGAAGGGATATGATTTTCCCGTTATCATGCTGTCTGCCAAATCAGAAGAAGTGGATAAAATCATGGGCCTGAATATGGGGGCGGACGATTATGTGACCAAGCCGTTTACCACGATGGAACTCCTCGCAAGGGTGAATTCCCATCTCCGCAGGCACAGCAGATATCTGGAAGCGCTGAGCAAAGCGTCTGAGCCGGAAAAGGACACTTATCATACACTGGGCGGAATTGAAGTGAATGAAGAGACGGTGGAAGTGTTTGTGGACGGCAGCCCGGTCAAACTGACTCCGATTGAATTCAAGATTCTGTTGCTGCTCATTAAGAATCCCGGAAGAGTTTTCAGCGCGGATGAAATCTATGAGAGAATCTGGAACGAGAAGGCGATCAACACCGATACAATCATGGTTCATATCCGCAAGATCCGTGAGAAAATTGAAATCGATCCAAAGAATCCGAAATATTTAAAGGTGGTGTGGGGCGTTGGATACAAAATGGAAAAACAGTAAGTTCTTTTTAGCGATTGTGGCCGGCATTGTGGCCGCGCTCATTTTTATGTCTTTTCTCCCTTTCTTTGCAAGAAGGGCGGAAGAGAGTTATGCCGATCCGCTGACACAGCAGAGCTTCATTGAGAAGCTCCTGCAGGCCAATTATGCACAGTATAAGTATCTGCGGGAAAAAGCCGATCAAAAACAGTACGATTATAACGAACTCTATCTGACCATGGAACGGGAAGGGGAAGCTCCCGTGGTTCCGCGGACAGCAGGGGGAGAGGATACCGTCCTGGAAGATGAACTGGCGAATGATAATTTACAGAATTTAATCTCACGCCAGACGGATTCCCTGAGCTATCAGATGGAACAATACGAACAGCTTGCGGCTGCCCTGGGAGACAGAATGGATTACTATGTGCAGGATCTGGATTCAGGCGTGACACTGTCCAACAGCGGAAACAGCCTTCCGGATGCCGTGGCTGCGGATCAGGCGGGAGAAGATAAGGTTTCGTCCGGAGAGTATATTTACTATGTCAGTCTCCAGTATGACAGCGCGGGCAATATCAGCAATGTATATGTGCGCTGTCAGGACAATGCGAAACAGTTCATGAATCGTGTACAGACTGCCGGACATCTGCCGTATATTACGCTGGACGGCACGGATACCGATTATTATGATACCAATGGTCAGACCGCTTCCTATCCGATCTATGATTCCTATGACGAAGTGGTGGAGACGGTTTGGTTTCAGATGTCTTCTCCCAAAAATATGCGCGTTATTTATGGCCTTACCCAGACACAGTATGCCTCGCTGCTGCAGCTGGACGGCTCCGGAGAATCCTATGATTCCTCCAGTCAGGAAGCCGACCTTTACCTCATAGAAGAGCTGCATGCCGCACAGCTGCTCAGTTATCAAAATGCCGGCATCGGCCCGGTATATTTCCTGATTCTGCTTCTCTGCGGCCTGGTCGGAATATTTGCCGGCATGCCCAGAAAAAAAGAAACGGCGCCGTTTAATGGAACAGAGCATGCGCATACAGAAGAGACCCAAGGAATTTTCGGGAAAGTATATGTGGAAATATCCATAATCGGGGCGATCATTCTGTTTGCAGTCGTGGATCGGGTGATCGAATATGTATACGAGTATCAGAATGGGCTTTTTCTGCAGAATGTCCGTGCAGCGTTTGGAGGAGATGGCCGTCTGTTATTCATTCCTGTGGATAAGGCCATATTATTTGGTTTCTTCTTTCTGCTGTTTTTCGCTGCCTGCTTTATCGGCCTGTGCCTTTCCGGCATACGGCGCGGCAACCTGAAGGAAAGAAGTTTCTTCTGCAAGTACTGGCGAAAGATTTATACCAAGATCAAATCGCTGTGTGTTGGCTTTTATGACAGTCTGGTCAGCTACGATATCGGAACAGAGGCGAACAGCATCATTATAAAGGTCCTGGGCGTAAACTTTGTGATCCTTCTGTGCATCTGCTGCTTTTGGTTTGCGGGGATCTTCGGTCTGATTGTCTATACGATCATCGTCTATTTCATCCTGAAAAAGTATGTGATGGATATTCAGGATAAATACAGAAAGCTTCTCGGAGCCACCCGTTCCATCGCACAGGGCAATTTGGATACAGCGCTTTCCGAGAACTTCGGCGTATTTGAAAGCTATAAATCAGAATTGTGGCAGATTCAGGCGGACTTCAAGCGCGCGGTGGAAGAGGAGGTCAAGAGCCAGCGCATGAAATCGGAACTGATTACCAATGTTTCCCATGACTTGAAGACACCTCTGACCGCAATCATTACCTATATTGATCTGCTGAAGGAACCGGGCGTTACGGAAGAAAAGCAGAAGGAATACCTGGCCATTCTGCAGAAAAAAGCGAATCGCCTGAAAGTACTCATTGAAGATCTGTTTGAAATCAGCAAGGCCAGCAGCAAGACGGTGACGCTTCAGATCGTGGATGTGGACATCTGCAATCTGCTCCGCCAGGCCTATCTGGAGCAGGAAGACCGCATCACAGCAGCTAGGCTGGACTTTAAATTTCAGCTTTCCGCCCCCCGCATCCTTCTGCCGCTGGACAGCCAGAAGACGTACCGAATCTTTGATAACCTGTATACGAATATTATCAAATACGCGATGCCGGGTACCCGGGTATATGTTCTTCTGCAGGAGAAGCCGGACAGTGTAAGAATTGAACTGAAAAATATTTCTCAGGCGGAATTGTCCATGGATCCCAATGAACTTACGGAGCGGTTTGTCCGTGGAGACGGCTCGCGCAATACGGAAGGGAGCGGGCTGGGGCTTGCAATAGCCAAGAGCTTCACGGAGCTTCAGGGCGGAAGCATGCACATTGAGCTGGACGGAGACCTGTTTAAGGTGATTCTGACGTTTAAGAAATCACATCCATTTACGGAAAATCCAGGAAAACATTCCGAAGAGGGCCGGGAACATGGCACTGCGTCGGGAGAGCCCCGTCCTTATAACCGCAGTTTCACTGCTGAGCCCCAAAGATTCGGCGCCGGCCCCAATCCCTCTGCTCCCAATTACGGGCAGCCGGGATGGAACAGACAGCCGGGTTCTGGACAGCCAGGCGCTGCTTCCCGTCCGCCATATCCAAATAGAGGAGCGAATATTCCCTATGGTCAGACCCGCCAGGGTGCTCAAAGGGGCTATCCGTTCCAGAATTACGGCGGAGCTGGAAGCTATCCGCCGCCAGGAGCCTACATGCAGAGAAACGACTATGATCTATATGGCAGCATGGGGAATCCTCCGTTTCCGATTTCTCCATCCGGATCCAATCCCAAAGGGCAAAATCCCAGAAGGGAAACAACGGATGCCGCGTTTGGTGAACCAGGCCTATCAAGCAAAAAACCAAAGGAACGCAGAACCCTTTGGTTTAGAAGTAAAAAAAGAAGGCAAATGGAAGGAAAGCCTATAAACACAGAGCAGGAAAGACCAGATCTTTCCGATGAACCGAAATCGTAGGGGGGAAGAATCTTAAGCAGCAGTCTAATAAGCGTCAGTCTTCCCTGAGCCGAACTGCTTTGGCCGCTTTGCGTTTATTCTCATCCTTCATGGCGGCATAGTGCTTCCTTGTCGTATTTACATCCTTATGTCCCAGGACGTCCGCCACCAGATAGATATCACCGGTTTCCTGATAAAGCGTGGTGCCATAGGTACTTCTGAGCTTGTGAGGGGTGATTTTCTTCATGGTGGTGACCCGGGACGTATATTTTTTTACCAGATTTTCCACGCTCCGCACGGTGATTCTTCTGTTCTGCATGGACAGAAAAAAGGCATTTTCATGTCCGGGCAGCGGGATGGTGTGATTCCGTTCCTCCAGGTACTCCTGCAGAGCAGCGGCAACTTCTTCACCAAAATAAACGGTGTCCTCATATCCGCCCTTTCGCCGCACCTTGATTCTCTGATTGTCAAAATCCACATCATTCAGATCCAGCCCCACACATTCTGAAACACGGATTCCCGTTCCCAGCAAAAGCGTAAGAAGCGCCAGATCGCGAAAACGGGTCTTCTTATGATAGCTTAGTTCCTTGCGGGTGAGGCCGCTTCCATCCTCTACCTCATCCAGGAGGATGGCAACCTCATTGGGCTCCATACGAATGATTTCCTTATCATGCAGTTTAGGCAGAGGCACCAGAACAGCCGGATTCTGGGAAATGAGTTCATTGCGAAAATAATAATTATAGAAGCTGCGCAGAGAGGCGAGCTTCCGTTTCTTTCCGCGTTCATCATTCATATATTCCACCCCATCCTTCACATAGTAGGAGAGGTACTCCATATATTCTTCAATGTCTTCACGACCGATTTCATTGAGAATGGACAGCGGAAAATCCACAATTTCCATTTTGGCGCATACGCTGTTGTTTTCATGCAGGAATTCAAAGAAAATGCGGAGATCATAGGCGTAAGCGATGCGTGTCCGCGCTGCCGTCGTATCCTCTATTCCCCGGAAAAACTGGGTGCAGAAAGAGGGCAGTCCCGCAAGAAGTTCCCGCAGTTTCAGGATATTTTTCTTATTCTGTTCATCATGATAGTTCAGTTCTTTTGCCACAAACCTCCGCTCCTTTCATCGCTGTTTGCGATCGCGGTAAACATCCGTTCTTTGACGCCGGGATTTTCGTAGTTCAGCTGACGCAGCAGCTGCTTGACATATTCGCGCTTCGTATGGCCATCTGCAGGGCAGGGGCTCTTGACGACTGGAATTTGATTTTTGTTCACAAAGCCGATTACGTCTGCCTCATTCATATAAAGCAGGGGACGTATAACGGTCAGCTGCGTGCGATCCAGGTAAGTCACCGGGCTGAAGGTATGAAATCTGCCTTCATAGATCAGAGACATCAGCATGGTTTCCACCACGTCATCCTTATGATGCGCATAAGCCACCTTATTGCAGCCTTCCCGTTTTACCGCGTCATTGAGCGCTCCCTTGCGCATTTTTGCGCATAGAGAACAGGGATTCGTCTCCTTGCGCTGATTGAAGATAATGTCCGCAATATCCGTTTTGATGATAGAATATGGAATATACAGTTCTTCGCCGCACAGTTTTTCAATCCTTCCCAAATCCAGGTTGTGAAATCCCAGATCCACTGTAACCGCATGCAGTTCAAAGTGCTTCGGATAAAACCGCTTCAGGCCATGCAGCGCATAGAGAAGCGTGAGAGAATCCTTTCCGCCCGAAATGCCCACAGCGATTTTATCCCCTTCCTCGATCATATGATAATCGTCCACGGCCCTGCGGACGTAGCTTAACACCTGCTGTAATCTCATTCGTTTTTTTATCCTTTCGTCTATCTTTATCACCGGCACCGTGCCAGAACTGTTACTTATTATACAATCAATTCATAAAAATTTCATCTCATATGCTTAAAATTTTCGCCCCCATAGTATATAATGAATGGTAGCAGTTCAGACAGGCCTGTGCATTCATGATCAAGTATGGGGGAGACGGAATGAAGATTCGCTGGGATAAGAAATATCTGTATTGGGGCCTTACGGCATTGGCTGTGGTCGCTGTCAGCCTGTGCATGATATTCGTATTTTTCCGCTGGGAACTGCTGATGGCCTGGCTGAGACGATTGATTACCATTACCACGCCGATCCTGGACGGACTGGTACTGGCATATCTGCTGACTCCAATTTTGAATTGGATTGAGACGCTGCTCCTGAAATATGTATTCAAAAAGAGAAAAAGCGCAGAGAAGCCCAAATATCTCAGGGCCTTATCGCTTGTCTTAACATTTTTGGTGGTATCCGCCATTGTTTATGCATTCTGCGCCGTGGTTCTGCCTCAGCTGTTTCAAAGCATACAGAGCATTGTAAGGCAGTTTCCAGCCTATGTATATAATCTGAACGGATGGCTGGATAAGGTATTAAAGGATAACCCTAATTTGGAAGCGCTTCTAAGCCAGATGATTAGCACCTATTCTCCGGAACTGAGGGAATGGCTGAACACAACTCTGGTTCCTCAGATGAATCAGGCGATCCGCATCGTATCCAGTTATACTTTCAGCATTCTAAGGGCCGCCTGGAATCTCCTGATTGGGTTGATTATATCCATATATCTGATGGGAAGCAAAGAACGTTTCCTCGGCCAGGCTAAAAAAATGGTCTACGCGTTCATGAGCCTGGAACGGGCCAATCATTTTATCGAAGATATTCGGTTCGTACACCGGACATTTGGAGGTTTTATTAGCGGAAAACTGCTGGATTCCCTGATTATCGGTATCCTTTGTTTTATTGGAACATCCATTATCGGAACGCCGTATTCCCTTCTGGTAAGCGTGATTGTGGGCGTAACCAATATTATTCCGTTTTTTGGCCCCTATCTGGGGGCGATCCCGAGCGCCTTTTTGGTCCTGATGATTGAACCGATACAGTGCCTGTATTTTCTCATTTTTATCATCATTTTACAACAATTTGACGGCAATGTCCTGGGACCCAAAATCCTCGGCAATTCCACCGGCCTGTCCGGCTTCTGGGTGATTTTTTCCATCACTTTATTCGGCGGTTTTCTGGGCATTTTGGGAATGGTGATCGGCGTTCCGCTTTTTGCGGTCATTTACGCCTATGTCCGGCGGCATGTAAAGCATAATCTGAAGAAGAAACAGCTTCCGGTGGATACTGGAGAATATATATTTCTGAAACGCATTGATAAGGATCAACGCCACGAAGAAAAAGAAGAATCAAAAGAGAAAGGATAATTGATACATATGAGATTTGTCATTCAGAGAGTTACAAACGCCAGCGTCACCGTTGACGCACAGATCACCGGAACAATTCAGCAGGGATTCCTGGTTCTCATCGGCATCAGCCAGACGGACGACGAGGCGGTCGCAGACCGGATGCTGCGCAAAATGCTGAACCTCAGAATTTTTGAAGATGAAAACGGCAAAACCAACCTGAGCCTGAAGGATGTGAATGGAGGGCTTCTTTTGGTTTCCCAATTCACCTTGTATGCGGATTGCCGCAAAGGAAACAGACCTTCCTTTATCAAAGCGGGTTCTCCGGAACACGCAGAAAGATTGTATGAATATATACTGCATGCCTGCAAACAGGAATGCGCCTGCGTACAGCAAGGAATTTTCGGCGCGCACATGAAAGTGGAACTTACCAATGACGGACCCTTTACCGTGATCCTGGATTCTGAAGAGATCCTGTAGGGAAGCTGCAGCGCGTTTAAATAAACTCAAAAATCAGAAAAAACGATGAAAAAACCACTATCTATTCGTTAAACTTGTGTTTTGCGAATAGTTGCGTGTATCTTATATCCCCTCTTCCCGGAACCGTTTTTGCAGACGAAGCGCGTCATCCATAGTATATTGCCAGCCATATCTGGACAGATCAACCAGCCGGTTTGAGACTTCAACGCCTTCTTCCCGCAAAAGCAGCGCCTGCATATCAGGCGTATCAAATGCCGGAGAACCGGACAGGAATCCTTTGGCATTTACCACGCGGTGGGCGGGAAACTGCGAACCGGCCAAACCTCTGTTCAGCGCCATGCCGACTTGTCTGGCGTTGCGGGGGCGGCCGCACAGCAATGCCAACTGTCCGTAGGTAACAACGCGGCCGCTCGGTATGAGTTCCCCCACAAGGGCCAGTCTTTTGTAGAAATCCATGTGCATTTGATTTTCCCCCTGCTAAGTTTTTAATACTGCTTCTTAAAATAAATTAAACTTCTGTCCGCTCCCAATACTCCAGCTAAGAATCCCAGCGTGAGAATCGAGCTTCCCACGGCGAGCGCGATTGCAAATCCTTTCATATTTTATATATCTTCCTTTTTTGCCAAGTCCTGTGTGTTTCAAAACGTATCCCTTATATACTATATACAATTTATATTGCCTGAAAAATGGAACAATTATACCCACACGTTACGTTCATGTTTCTCCGGAATGGTACTCTTATCATATGAGCTGTGCAGCCATATATTATAAAAAAGGCTCCCGTCTGCCTGAAGCGGAAACGGGAGCTTTTCGCGTTTATATATTATTTCATGGATAGTCAACAGGACTTATTCTCAAAATCTTCAACGATCTGGATAATCAGCTTTACCGTGCCGTCCACGCCAAGAACAGAACTGTTCAGGCAGAAATCATAACTGTCAGCGCGTCCCCACTTTTTGGAAGAATAATAGTTATAATAACTCTGACGCTGCTTATCCTTCTTTATAATCATATCCTTTGCTTTTTCTTCGTTCAGGTCATATCGTTTCATGATCCGCTTCACTTTCGATTCTTCATCCGCATAGATGAAAAGATGAATGCAGTTTTTGAAATCATGAAGCGCATAATCCGCACAGCGGCCAACGATAACGCAGGGGCCCTCTTCCGCAAACTTCTTGATCGTATCAAACTGGGCGAGAAATACCTTATGGCTGATCGGCATATCCATGAACGAAGACGCATTATATCCGAAAGAATAGGTATCCATTACCAGATTGTACAAAAAGGAGTTGGTAGGCCGTTCGTCATGGCTTCTGATCATCTCCTCACAGAATCCGCTTTCCTTGGCAGCCCTTGTCAACAATTCCTTATCCAGACACTTAATGCCGAAATACTCCGCAACCTTTTCCCCAATTTCGTGTCCGCCTGAACCAAATTGACGGGCAATCGTAATAATTGTATTCATACAACTACCTCCTTTTTCAGGTAAGAATCCCTACCTTCTCTTCTATTTATTATAAGCTGTTTGGCGGAATGTTTCAAGGAGATGTGTAAAATATTCCGGGAGGGGAGCAACCGTCTCAATATACGCCCCGCTCCTTGGATGGCGAAAGCCTAGTACCATGGCATGAAGCGTCTGTCCCTGTAGTCCGGAAGGGATTCGTTTGTTTCCGGGGACGTGCGCCTTATAGACTTCATCCCCCAGGAGCGGATGCCCGGATGATTCCATATGCACCCGTATCTGGTGCGTTCTGCCCGTTTCCAGTCTGCATTCAATATAGGAATATTGCTGGATGGGAAAACGTTCCAGAACCTGAAAATGGGTGACCGCATCCTTGCCACCAGGAACATTGACCGCCATCTTCTTCCGATTGACAGGATCCCTTCCAATCGGAAGGGCAATGGTCCCTGCATCCTCTTTTATGATGCCGTGGACGATGGCGCGGTACCTTCTCACAATGCTGTGTTCCTTCAGCTGCGCGGCAATGGACTGATGCGCAGCATCGTTCTTGCATACAATCAGGCTTCCCGTAGTGTCCCTGTCGATCCTATGTACGATTCCCGGACGCATGACCCCGTTGATGCCGGAAAGGCTATCCCTGCAATACTCCATCAAGGCATTCACCAGCGTTCCGCTGTAATGTCCCGCAGCAGGATGGACCACCATCCCCTTCGGCTTATTAACTACAAGAACATCCGCATCCTCATAAAGAATGTCCAGAGGGATTTTTTCCGGGCGGATATCCGGTTCCACCGCCTCAGGAAGAAAAAAGCTGATCTCATCTTCCCCTCTGAGCCTGTAATTGGCTTTTATCTGGCTTCCATTCACCAGAATCCGCCCTTCCTTCAGCATCTTCTGAATGAAAGAGCGCGACAGGGAATCGATCTGGCCGGCGATATATTTATCTATCCGTTCATTTTCATCCACGTCTGTTACATGAAAACGATAATTCTCAGACATCCTTCTCTTCCGGCTTTGGCCGCTCCTCTTCTCTCTCCTGCTTCTTCCTAAAAGAAAGGAAGTCGAAATCCTCATCCTTAAATTGGTGGCCAAACAATATAATCATTGCTCCGACCACACAGGACAGCGAGACAAACATATCAGCCACATTAAAAATCGGGAAGTCGATCAGGCTGATATAGATAAAATCCACCACATAATCCAGCCGTATCCGGTCGATCATATTTCCAATGGCACCCACCGCTATACAGCTTAACAATATATGGATACAATTATATTTGGACTCTGCGGGCATACGGATAAGCGTATACAGGATAGCTGCCAGCACGATGGGCGTGATAATCAGGAAAAATACCTTTCCTCCCTGCATCATGCCAAAGGCCGCTCCTCTGTTCTCAAGATAACGCAGTTCCAGCGCGCCGGGAATCAGCACAATCGCTTCCTGGCCCTTCAGGTGCACGACAGCAAGATATTTGGTGAATTGATCCAGAGCCACTCCGGCCAAAACGATCACCAGATCCAACAGCCAAAGCAGCATTTTCTTTTTACTCTTATTCATGGGCATCCTCTTCTGTAAAATTAATCTCGCCAATCGCCTCCAGAATCTGATCGTCCGTCACGGAAATATCCACAACAGCTTTGCCGATCTTCTCCAGAAGGATAAACCGGATCCGGTCGTTTTCCATTTTTTTATCCGACTTCGTCAAAGCGAGGATCCGCTCCGGCTCCAGATCATCCACCGAGATCGGAAGGTTAAATGGAACGAACATATCCCGAATTTCATAATACTCTTCCATGGAGAGCAATTCCTTCTTCCAGGAAATAAAGGCGGCAGCCACACAGCCAAGCGCCACACATTCTCCGTGTGTCAGCTGAAAATCTTTCGCCTTTTCAATGGCATGTCCCAATGTATGTCCCAGATTGAGAAGCGCCCGATCGCCCATCTCCGTCGGATCCTTTTCAACAATCTTACGCTTAATCTCGCAGCTTCTGCGCACCAATTCCAACAGGACATCCGGTTCCCGGTCGCTGATCTCATACAGATTGGCGATCAGCCACTCATAATATTTGGAGTCCGCAATCAGGGCTGACTTCATCGCTTCGGCAAAGCCGCTGTAGAATTGGCGCGGTTCCAGAGTGGAGAGCACGGAAAGGTTCATATAGACCAGCCGGGGCATGTAGAAAGCTCCAACCATATTTTTATATCCATCAAAATCCACCCCTGTTTTTCCGCCGATACTGCTGTCCACCTGAGAAAGAAGGGTGGTCGGGATCTGAATAAAAGCGATTCCGCGCAGGTAGGTAGCTGCAGCATAGCCGGTGAGATCTCCGGTCACTCCGCCGCCAAGAGCGATCAGGCAGTCCTTTCTTCCGAATTTCTTTTCAATCAGAAAGGCATACAGGGACCGCACTGTATCCAGGGTTTTATGTTCTTCCCCGGCCGGAAATACATAGCTCTCCACGCTTCCAACGCCTTTTATGGCTTCATAAACCGTATCTTTATAGAGCGCTGCCACATTTGAATCCGTAACAATACATAGCTTTCTTCCGGAAAAACCAAGTCCTTCCAGCTCTCCGGCAAGCGCGTCAAAATTTGTCTCAAAAATAATATCATAACAGGGTTTCTTTTGATAAGAAACTGTCATCCTCTCAGCCATACAGGCACCTCCGTTGCTCAATGAATTTCTTCCCTGTGAAAAATGCCAAAATGCGTTCACTAGAATAAAAGACGCTCATAGAACAAAATACGTTCATAGAACAAAATACATTCATAGAAAAAGCGAATCCTGAAAGATTCGCCTTTTATTCGTCTTTTGTGCGTCATACCGAATACAAGAATTATATTCCCTGTACATCAACAGAACCGCTGAAAATCTCCTGGAAATCTCCTGAAATATCCACGCTGGCAGGTGTGATAATAAATATGTATTGCGAGATCTTCTGAAGATTTCCACTGATCGCAAAACAGGATCCGGATGTGAAATCAATGATCCGCTGTGCGATATCCACATCCAGCCCTTCCAAATTAAGAACGACCGTCCGATTCGCCAAAAGTGTTTCCGTAATTTCTCTGGCATCTTCAATGGAGGTGGGTTTAATCACACATACCTCCATTCCTGCGCCTACCGATCTGTGTGGCTGCTTAATCGGGGTAATCTTCGGTGAAGTCTTTTTAGGACGTTCTCTTTCCCGTTCATCTTCCTTATCCGGAACGGATTTGGATCTGGAGCCTATTCTTGAGACTTTCTCTTCAGGTTCATCATAATCATCGTAATCATCGTCTTCATAGTCATCGTAATCGTCATCACCGTTCAATTTCATATAGCTTAAGAACCTGTCCATTACGCCCATACTGATTAATCTCCTTATAATAAACCATCCGGCTGGTCTCAATCACCCGGATAGTATCTTTCTCCAAAAATTCCTGTTCCTACACGCACACAGGAAGCGCCTTCTTCGCAGGCAACTTCATAATCGCCTGTCATCCCCATGGATAAAACGCCCATATGTACATTATCAATGTTTTTCTGTTCTATGTCAACAGATAACTTTTTCAATGTTTTAAAAATTATCCTGTTTTCTTCGGGATTTTCTACAAAAGGTGCCACAGTCATCAGGCCGCAGATTTGCAGTCCGGGCAGGATGGAGATCTGCCGTATCAGCGCTTCCAGCTCGGAAGGCTTTACGCCGAACTTGCTTTCCTCTTCCGCCACATTTACCTCAATGAGAATCTTCATGACGAGCTGATGCTTGACGGCTTCCTTGCTGATCTCCTCCGCCAGCCGCAGAGAATCGACACTGTGAATCAGATACACTTTATCGATGATATATTTTACCTTGTTTCTCTGCAGGTGCCCGATCATATGCCAACGAATATCGGCCGGCAGCTGCCCCTGCTTGTCCACCAGTTCCTGGACCTTGTTTTCACCGAAATCACGGACTCCTTCGTCATATGCTTCCTTTATAAGACTGACAGGTTTTGTCTTGCTCACCGCGATCAAAACCGCGTCTTCCGGTTCCCTTCCCGCCCTCAGGCAGGCGTTTTCCATTCTGTGGCGAACTTCCTTCAGATTCTCTTTTATCATGATGCATTGCTCTCCTTCTGCTGCATTAATTGCGTCGTATACACTTCGTGCGCGGCTCTGAACCGTATCTGAAGCAATACAATTAATATATCAATTCATCCATATTCACGGTTTCCGCATCCAGTACGATCCGGTCATAGGCGCTCAGGCCATAGGTCGTGTTGGATTGGATAATGGAATATTCGTCATTCTGCGAAAGAATTTGAATTTCTTTGAAATCCGCATACCCCTTATTGATATTGTAAACACCGATCAGCGTATCACTTTTGGATACCGTCGTCCTTTCTGTGGAATCCGGCATCACAAGGTTATCTCCTGCACTCAGCAGGGAATCATCTACATAATACTCTTCTTCCGTTTCCTGATAGATCGAAACAGCCACAAATTCTGTGGAAACCTCGCCCTCTTCCGTATAGATTTCCCGCAACACGCCGTCCTCATTGCTGGATCCTTTCGTCACATATTCCTTTGGAATCAGGAAAAATTCCTTTTCCACAATAGCGGAATTCGGGACCTTCAGCCCCACTTCGTCCTCTACGATCAATTCAATGTCAATAAAGCGTTCTGTACAGAATGCGATCATGGAATTGTTCAGCGCTAACTCAACATAGGTATTTCCGTCGGAATTATTCAGGACGCTCACCTCTGCCCAGGAAGTGTATTGATTCTGAAGGAACTTAACCTTCACATATTCTTCTTCCAAAAGTTCCTGCGCGCGCGCTTCATCCGTTTGGATAACAATGGACCAGTTTTCGTTAGTTACCAGCTTATAGACGGGATCTCCGCTGGAAACCAGCTCATTATTCAGCAGCTGCTTTTTTTCATAATTATCCTGTGAATAGGTCTCCTCTGTGATCTGATCTGCAGTCAGGCTCTCATATCCATCCGTAGAATATACAACAATCCCTGACTCAGGAGCATTGCAGACCGTCACAAAGGAAGAACTGTCCGTACCCAGCGATTCCAGATTCTCCAGCACACTGCTGTTGGACAGCTTAAGCGCTGTGCCTTCCAGTTTATATTTAAAATCATAGACTTCTGAAAATTGCTTTCTGTCGAAATTGCCTATAAAGCCAGTAACTTCACTTTGAATATCAGACAGATCCCCTTCTGAAAGTTCTGTATCTTCCGCCTCTCCTGCCTCCAGCAGTTCCTTCAGCTGTCCGCTTTCATCCACGCTGCAGACCAATTTACCTGAGCCAACCCGTTCTCCTTCCCGCGCATAATAGTTGATGTAACCGGAATCCGTGCTCGTCACCACGGTCTCCTGCCTCAGGGCAATTCCCTGATAGACATTTCCTATGGAAAGAGAACCCGTTTTCACCTCATAAGGTTGTACATGTTTCTCTGTGAAATATAAAAATACACAGATGATAATATAAATAAAAATAACACCGAAAATGATAATACCTAGGTTAATGTTCAGTGGTTTTCTGTATTGTCTGATTTTCCTGTCATTTCTTCCGGCCAATCTGTCTTTCCTCCGGTCTTACAATGCAAAACTTTTCTCACATACATAAATATTTGCGCAGGGTTCTGCACTGCGCCTTTATCTGAAAGAGCCCCGGAAGCGCTCCGGGGCTCTTTTGTAAACAACGAAACCAATCATCCCGTTACTTTCTGCGGGAGACTTAACTTAAAGAGATACAATGATCTTCGACTTCAGGCAATCTGGCAATTCATTCTCATCCCTGGATACGCTGAGTATAAAATCAACATGGAAATTCTCGCTGATCTTCTCAAGCTTATCCACGATAGGAAGGATATCTTCACATTCTTCCAATACTGCAATTGTGAGGAAACTATCCAGATACATCTTTTCAATGTCCCTGTCCTGAGAAAGGATGCCGCAGATGAATCCGGTAAATTCGGAACTGTTCTCAATCATGAACTCACGAACATCGATCAATCTGACCTTATTATTGAGTTCAAACATGTGCTTGGTGCTTTTATCCAGATAAACAATGCTTCCGGAGATTTCTTTTACTTCAGTGTTAACCTTATCCAATAACTGCTTGGTCTTTCCCTTCCCCTTTTTGCCTACGATTAACTGAACCATTGCAATCCCTCCTAAAGTAAATTGACGCTGATCACGTCTCTTAGAATATGATCTTATTATAGATGAATTCGGAATAAAAAACAACCTTTTTAGCTAATAACATTTAAAAGAGACGCCATTTCCGTATACAGAATATCTCTGGATTTGGCCTGCAGGATCACGGATATATACGGATTTCCGGCAGTGTCCCTGGCCAGCAGAATTAAACAGCTTCCAGCTGCACTCGTGGTGCCCGTCTTTCCTCCGATAACCGTTATCTGTTCCGGCGCTTTATACGTCCCCCGCAGAAACTGGTTTGAGGTATTGAATGAAAAGCTTTTGGAATTTCCGTCCTTGTCCATATACACCGTCTCATAGCTGGCCATATGGATGATCTCATTGATCAGGTCATACTGCAGCGCTTCGTGAAAGATCAGATACATATCATAGGCTGTAACATAATGATTTTCCTGGGTCAGTCCATGCGGATTCATGAAATGGCTGTTCGTTGCGCCAATGGAAAGCGCCTCTTCATTCATCATGTCCGCGAATCCTTCTATGCTTCCGCCAATATGTACTGCGATCGCAGCCGCCGCATCATTTGCAGAGTGGATCAACAGCGCATGCAGCGCCTGATTCAGCGTTAACTGGTCTCCCACTTCCAATCCGCAGAGCACTGCGCCTGATTCCGTAATCATCGCGTCGCTGGTCACTGTGATCATGTCATCCGGATTGCCATATTTTAGCGCGACCACAGCCGTCATCAGCTTGGTAAGGCTCGCCGGCTGCAACCGCTCATGAATATTCTTGGCATACAGCACTTCCCGATTATTCAAATCAAACAATCCAGCTGCAGTGGCTTCAGACGTATCCACTTGTGTGTTATCCGTTCCCACATCCTGTGTAACCACACACAGCTCCTCAGCAAAGGAAGAAGCCACATCGCTGGAAGCCTCATCCTGAATGCGGAAGCTGGAAACCTCATAATCCGGGTCATAAGAAAGCGAAAGCTCCTGGCTGCCGCAGCCAGAAAAAACCAGAGAGAGAGACAGCACCATGCCCGCCAACAGGCGCCGGCCATCCCTCTCCCTCCTCAGTTTCTTTTTCTGAACATAAAAACGCCCTGGCAAATGAAGCATCCCTTGTTTTCTATTTGTACATTTCACGCCACTCCAGATCTCCTCTGTCCAATGATTTGATTAAAAGTTCTGCTGTCGCCAAATTGGTCGCCAGAGGAATATTATGAATATCACACAGCCTGACCGCATTATTGACATCAGGTTCATGTGATTTAGGAGTCAAAGGATCCCTCAGGAAGATAACCAGGTCAATCTGATTGTGTTCAATCTGTGCCCCGATTTGCTGCTCTCCGCCAAGATGCCCTGCCAGGAATTTATGGACGGAGAGATTTGTCACCTCTTCGATCAAGCGTCCGGTCGTTCCTGTGGCATATAATTCATTTTTACTCAAAATCCCCCGATAAGCAATGCAGAAATTCTGCATCAGCTTTTTCTTTGCGTCATGCGCGATCAATGCAATATTCATTCCACCCTCTCCTATACTAGTATGTTTTTTTTCTCTGTAATCGGACGTTCAGCACGAATCCCATTCCTATGAACAGACTGATTAAGGACGTGAGTCCATAGCTGACAAAAGGAAGCGGGATTCCAGTGTTAGGCATAATCATCGTTGCCACAGCAATATTCATAAAACTCTGAAAACCGATAATCGCCGCCATCCCTGACGCGATTATCATTCCTGAAAGATCCTTTGCCTGCCGCGCTATGGAAATGCATTCAAGCGCGATGAGTATGAGAAGAACGATCACCACACATGCTCCAACAAATCCAAGTTCTTCTCCGATCACGGCAAAAATGAAATCCGTCTCGGGCTCAGAAATGAAATTTCCATTTTTTACTGAGGCGATTACATTATTGTTCAGCCCCTTCCCCCATAATTGGCCCGAACCAATTGCCATTACCGAATTAAGCTGCTGATAGGCTTCCGCGTCCGCATACTTCTCAGGATTCAGCCAGGCCAAAATTCGCGTGAGCTGATAATTCTCAATCAGCGTCTGCCCCGGCTGCATCACCAGATAAAGGAAAATCGCCAGGGACGGTACCGCCACAGCCAATATTCCGCCGATGATCTTATAACTGAGCCCGCCCACAAACATCAATACACAGAAAAGAATGCAGTAAAGAATGGTCGTGGAGAGATTCGGCTCCTTATATATAAGAATGATTGCCGGCAACATCAACAACACGCATAGGGAAAGGATTTTGATTGTATTCAACCTCTCCCTATGTTTAATAATAAACTGTGCATAAAATAAAATCAACAGGATTTTTGCAATTTCTGACGGCTGAAACTGAAACAGATGAGGAATATCGATCCAGCGTTTGGCTCCATTTACCGTCTCGCCCCATATCAGCACGGCGATCAGCATTCCGATTGCTGCCAGATAGTACAACCAGTAAAACCGCAGCAGCCAGGAATAGTCAATCAGGGAGATAATCACCATGATTACCATTCCTGCGCAGACGCCAAATATCTGTTTTGGCTGAAGGGATTCATTGGCGCTTCCAACCGCCATGATCCCTATGATGGAAGCTGCGAGTATCATCAGAACCAATTTAAAATCATAATTTCTCAGCTTGTATCTTTTAAACATGCTTTCCTCATTCCTGCTTCCCGGTCCAACCGGACTTAATTACGGAGATCCAGTATCGGAATATCTGCATAGAGGGAAGGATTCTTTCCCCGTCCCCGAATGGTGGACTTGCTGATCTGTATCTCCATGTGATTGGTATCAATTTTCATGTACTTGGATATCACACTGGCAATGTCCTTCTTTATCATTTCCAACATTTCAGGAGAGCATCCGGCCCTGTCTGAAATCAAAAGGATCTTCAGCCTGTCTCTTGCGACCTGGCTGGAAGTTTTTTTCCTGAATAAGTTCCTGATTCTCATCCGATCCGCCCCTCCTGACTTTTATGAAAGATTCCGGTAAATCTTGTCCAGAAGGAAACCGGATGTTCCAGATCCAGAAAAGGGACTTCCTTTCCCAGAACTCTGTAACAGATATTCTGATAAGCTTGTCCTGCCAGCGTATTATTGCCGACGAGCGGTTCCCCCTGGTTGGTTGCAATCACCACATTTTCGTCATCCGGAACGATGCCGATCAGGGGAATCGCCAGGATATCCACCACATCCCTTGAGCTCATCATATCCCCCCGCTTCACCATATCGAACCGCATCCGGTTGATAACCAGATCGATCTGGGTGAAATCGTGCGCTTCCAACAGGCCGATGATACGATCCGCATCCCGGATCGCGGATACCTCCGGAGTCGTTACCACAAGCGCTCTGTTGGCCCCCGCGATGGCATTCTTAAATCCCTGCTCGATTCCGGCAGGACAGTCCAGAATGATGTAATCAAACTGTTCTTTCAGATGATCGATCAATTTGATCATCTGGCTTTCGTTTACCGCAGTTTTATCCCTGGTCTGCGCGGAGGGCAGCAAATATAACGTGCTGTAACGCTTATCCTTGATCAGCGCCTGTTTTACGCGGCAATTTCCCTCCACCACGTCCACCAGATTATAAACGATCCGATTTTCCAGGCCCATGACAACATCCAGATTGCGCAGACCAATGTCCGTATCGATCAGCACCACCCGCTTGCCCATGGCGGCCAAACCGGTGCCTACGTTCGCTGATGTGGTGGTTTTTCCCACACCGCCTTTTCCTGACGTAACGACAATTACTTCACTCATGCAAATACCTCCGGTTCGGAATATTTGTCCCCCGGACGGCTGCTCGTCAGCGCATCAGGCCGCCTGGGTATTCATTCGTGATTGGTCTCAGGACTATGCGGCCTTTTTCCACATAAGCCATCTGCGGCTGTATCTTGGCCGGAAGGCTTCGTCTTCTGTAAAGCAGGCCATAAAGCGGGCCTCTTTGTTTGTCTTCAGTCTGATATTTGAAATCCCCTATTTTTAATTTTTGCGGGGTCATTTCAAGCGCTGCTATATAGTGTTCCTTTCCTGATATATATGCGTTTCCGCGCAGGGCTCCCAGCACAACAATGCTTCCTGTGCTGATAACGCTGGCACCTGCTTCCACATCTCCCAGAATAATGATGCCGGATTCGGTTTCGAGCATTTGTCCCCGCCTCAGCGTGCCTCGATAGAACTGGGCGGAAGCGTCTTCCTGCATCCGCACAAAAGCATTCACCGCCTTGCTGTAGAACCGGTCCAGTTCTTCGTCCTTCCCCACGATGCAGGTAATGTTCAGTTGGGAATTATCTGTAATCGTCTGTACCATGCGAAGTTCTTCCTGCTTCGACAGCGTACGTCCCTCAAAGGATACCGCCACAGCGGCATCCCGGAAGAAGGCGGCGCTTTCCCGGAATTTAACGGCTACCTGCTCAAGAAGCTCCGAAAATTCCATGCCGCTGTCCAGGAAAAGCTGAATTCCGTTCGGATAACTTTTAAGTATGACTGCGTTTTTTGCATCCATTTGCCTATCATCACCACCATCTATCTTTAATCGCCTGAGGTGGTTACAGCTTCCGGCCGCTCCGCCGTCCCGCTGATCAGTTCCTCTTCATCCTCAAGGCCAAAATAATACTCGATCACCTTACAGGAAATCTGCGCCGCATAATCAGAGGAATATCCGTTTCCGATTCGTGTGGCGATGGCAATCTGCGGATCATCATAGGGAGCATAACCAACGAACAGGCCGTGAGGGGGTTTCATGCTGTTTTCATCAGCCGTTCCCGTTTTTCCGGCAGTTTCAATGCTCAGTTCATTGAAGTAGGTCTTCTTCTCTACAACGCCTTTCATGCCTTCGTGAATCGCATCCCAGTATGTGGTCGGCATCTCAATGGTATTGCGCACCTCCGGCGTGAAATCTTCCAGGAGATTGCCGTTACGATCCGTCACTTTATCCAGCAGGCTGAGATTATAACAGGTTCCGCTGTTGGCCACCGTCGCCACATAACGGGCGAGCCCCACGGTCGTATAGCTGTGGTTCCCCTGACCGATGGCAGAAAGGGCCGCATTGTCCGTGGATACCTGCGGTGAGGATTCTTCGATCTCAATGCCTGATTTATCCGTCAGCCCGTACAGATCCGCATAGGTCCGCATGATCTCATTGGCCTTATCCGAATCAAAGGAAGTGGTATCCGTTCCGCCGCCCATCCGGTATGCCATCTCATAGAAGAAGAAGTTACAGGAATTGGCGATCGCTTCCGAAATGTTCAGGTTGCCATGGCTTCCCGGCGCGATCCAGCAGCGCAGCGCACGATCCGAAAATCGGGTGAAATATCCGACGCAGTTAACGGTCTCATCAATCGTGGCAGTCTGGCTCATCAGTATTGCGGAAGCGGATACCATCTTATAAGTGGAACCCGGCGCGCTGCGCATCTGCGTAGCGTAATCCCACAATGGCTTAGACAGGTCATTCTGAAGTCCCGCATAATAATCCGCGTCAATCCCATTTGCAAGCTTGTTGTTGTCATAGCTGGGATAGCTGACCAGAGCCAGAACCTCACCTGTGTTGGGATCCACCACCACGCAGGATCCGGAGAACGGATCCAAAGCCAGCTGGGCCGGGGTGATCTGGAGTTCCTCGATCAGTCCGGTCATAAAGGTATAGGCGGATACTGCACCTGAGGCCAAGTCATTCTCCTCTTCCTCCGATACAGAGACGATATCCTGCTCAATCAGTATCATACATATCTGACGCCCATTGATGGCATTGTCCCGAAGCATGTATTTATACATCAGTTTATGGAAATCCGTCACATCCAGTTCCAGAAGAATGTACTCCACCAGCTGGTCAAACACTTCCGACGAATCCGCATAACTCGCCTCCATATCCAGCTTTGTCACGTCCACCCAGTTCTGGGAGATCGCATATTCCAGAAATTCGCTGAGAGAAAGGGTTTCTTCCGTGGTCCACTGCTGATAGGTGGCATCCTGCGTATCCACAGAAAGAATGCCTGTATCCGTCATCAGGAGGTCATTGACAATATAACTCTCATAGGCCTGGAACTCTTTGTCCAGTTCATTATAAGGGGTTCTTCCCGTATAGAGTTCCTGATTCAGCCATTCCCAAAGCCAGTCTTTCCGCTCCAGAAACGCCTGATATACCGCTTTCTCATTCTCACCCGCAGAAGGAGCCGCGAGATGCTCCATGTCAATCACATTGTTATTAATCAGGGCAAAATAGACATCATCAATCGGAATGCGTATCTTACTTCCCATCCCGGATGTCACCTCAAATTCTTTTACATTGACAATCTTGTCCAGGAGAATGCCCGCGATGGACTGTTCCAGAATATTATAAATCGCTTCCTGCAGATCCGCATCCAGGGAAAGATATACATTTCCGCCGGCTACCGGATCAATCCGCCCTTCCGACTCGATTTCCTTTCCTAAGTTGTCCACATAGATGGTTTCGCTTCCCTTCTCTCCCTGAAGGTACGTCTCCATCACTTTCTCAATGCCGGATTTGCCGACGGTATCGTTCATCTCATAACGTTCCTCACCTGAACCGTCGTCTGTTTCCGCATTCAGCTCTTCCAGTTCGTCGGAGGAGATTTTTCCTGTATAGCCGATGATATGGGAAAAATAGGTGCCGTTCACATATCTGCGGATCGTATCTTCCGCAATATCTATACCGAGAAGTTCCTCGTTGTTTTCCTTAATCGCCGCTACCGTTTCCTCGCTCACATCCGTCGCAATCGTGGTCGGTATGTATTTCTGGTAATTATTGGCCTTCATTGCATATCTGATTGTGACAAGCTTAAGGACTTCCTCTTTCGTATATCCCATGCCTGGAACGAAGGTGTCAGAATCCTCCGGATCTGAATACCCCCCTATTCCGAATGACGTGGCCAGATAATCGATCACATCCTGGGGCGTTGCATTCTTTTCCTTCTCTTTCAGGGAATCCGTAGAGGAATACCCATATACATCCGCAAGGAAGCGCAGCAGCCTTGTTCCGGTAACGCTGAACGCATATTCCCCGTTTTTATCGAGGTAGATATTAAAATCGCTCACCACATCATCCCCGTTCGCTTCCAAAATGCGAATGGTCTTAAGCAGGGTAGCATTCATGTTCGCGTTCTTATTTTTGGACTCGTATACGTCCTCTATCGTAACCGAATAGGCGAGTTCATCATATGCCAGAAGCTTTCCGTTTCTGTCATAAATATTGCCTCGCGTGCTGGGGATGGAACGTTCTTTCTTGATTTTCAGGGAAAATTCATTCAGATAGTTCTCTCCGTTCACGATCTGAAGTTCAAATACCCTGTGTATCAGCACACCGCCCAGGGCAAGAAAGATCAGCGTCAGCACCATCGTTCTGGAGGTTATAAAGTTAACAAAATGATCCCTTAATCTTTCTAACAATTATTCATTACTCCTTCGCGTACCAGCCTCCAGCTTTTTATGTATGAGCAGAAGCAGCGGGTAGGCGGCAAACGCAATCACAATAGTATACACCGCTTCAGGCACAATCACATGCAGGAGGTAAAACCCAATGTCAAGCCTGTTCCTTAAAAGGAACAACAGGCAATAGCATAAAAATCCATATCCCAAATCACTGGCCAAAATCAGAATCAACGGCAGTTTAACATCTTCCGGATAGAAAATCCGCTGAAACATGCCGTTGATATATCCAATTATCATATACAGTAACGCATAAAACCCAATCACCTCTCCGCTGAGGATATCCGCCAGCAGGCCGCAGGCAAATCCGGTCACCAGACCGTACTTTTCTCCGTTCATAAAGCCGCAGGCGGCGACGAAGACAACCAGCAGGTTCGGCATGATCCCGCCGAAATCCAGTACGGGTAGGATGGTGGACTGTAGAATGAAGCAAACGAGCGTAAGAAGGGCAGTTACCAGATATTTTTTCATAACAGATCGCCTTTCCTAACCTTCATCCAAAATTTGCTGTTTCTTTTCCAGGATTACAAGTACTTCCTGTATCTGCTGAAAATCCACCGCAGGGGTGAGATATCCTGACTTGGTCTGATTGTTGGAGGAAGTATCAATGGAACTGATAAAGCCGATCGGAATTCCCGGCAGATACTTGCTGCTGATATTGGAAGTCACAACCTTATCTCCCACTTCCACCTGGTCGTCCCTGTCAGAAAGCTGTTCAAAGCGGATCATTCCCTGTGACATCATAGCCTGAAGGTCACCTGTAACCAAAAGATTCTTGGAACTTGAGAGAATTGTTCCATATACATTGGAATTATCGGCAATGATGGAGAGAACCCGGGAATAATTAGGTCCCACACTTACCACCCGGCCTGCAAGGCCGCTTCCGGCAAGCACATTCATATCCACTTCAATTCCATCCTCTGAACCTTTATCGATGATAAAGGAATAAAACCAGTTGCTGGAATCACTCGCAATCACCCGTGCGCCAGTTTTCTCATAATCTGAGGTAGCTTCATCAATCGCGTATAATTCCCGGAGACTGTCCAGTTCATACTTATCCTGCTGAAGCTGTGCATTTTCCATAGTCAGCTCATCAATCTGTTCCTGAAGCCTCTGATTTTCGGCCAGGGCATCCTCAAGCTTTCCCATCTCTTCTGCACGGTCATACAGGTAACCTCCAACCGACGCGATCCCTTCCTGGAACGGAACGACCACATAGCCTGCCACCGCACGCAGTGGTCCTTCAAACAGATCCGTCCGGAAGGTAACAATCATCAAAAGCACGCATGCAGCAGACAAGATCAATAAAAGATACTTGCTTGGCAGCGTAAACTTATTTTTCCTTTTCTTGATTACAGGACTCATTTACCCATCCCTTCAATCGCATAGGCGACGGATTTATAGTTCTCATCCTTCAGGATTTTGGAAAGGCCGAGAACTACGCTTTCTGACGGCCGTTCTGCCACATTTACCTTCAATCCTGTGCTGGCCTTCAGTTTATCCGCCAGATGGCTGATCTGGGAAGCGCCTCCCGTAAGATAAATGCCGTGACGGTAGATATCCGCCCCCAGTTCCGGAGGCGTGCGCTCCAGAATCTGCTTTACGCAATCTATAATCGTATTAAAATGCTCTTCCAGGCAGGAAGCCACCAGTTCTGTAGGAATCTCCCTTTCCACAGGAAGGCCCGTTACAATATCCCTTCCGAATACTTCCGCGCCGGTTCCTGCCTCTTCCAGCTGCGCCAGGGATTTCTTAATGTTCTCAGCCGTCTTTCCGCCGATCAGCAGACCATATTCCTTACGGACTGCACTGCGGATCGCTTCATCGAATTTCAGGCCGCCCGTCTTAATCAGACGGCTCAGGACGATCCCGCCCAGAGAAAGAATGGAAACTTCCGTGGTATCATGGCCCACATTTACCACCAGCACGCCCTGAGAATTTTTCACGTCAATATCAAGACCCAGCCCGTCGGCTACGGCTTTTTCCACAACCATGATCTTTCTCGCTTTTACATTGGCGTCCTTGATCAGATCATAAAACGCCCTCTTCTCCACTTCCGTAATATCCGTAGGCACCGCAATATAGAAATCCGCCGGACGGATGTTCCCCTTGGAAATATCCGTTATAAAGAAGCGGATGAGCGTCTCCATATTCTTGATGTCCGCTATAACTCCATTGCACAGCGGGTAGGATATCTGAATATTCCCCGGCGCTTTCTCGTACATTTCATAAGCGGAATCTCCATATGCAAACACATTCTTTTTATTCTGAATCGCGATCATGTTTTTCTCAATCATGATGTGATCATCCGCAGCGCTGTAAATTTTAATATTGCTTGTACCTAAATCGATTCCAAAAGCATTCGTAGACAAAATCTTTTCTCCTTCCTTATTTTAACAGGCCGGATTCACGGAAACTGACATAACTGCCGTCTCCCACAATGATATGGTCGATCAGCGGCAGCTGCATCATGTCGCCCAGCCTGGCCAGATGTTCCGTAATTTCAATATCCTGTCTGCTCGGCGTAGCATCACCGCTGGGATGGTTGTGCACCAGCAGGATATGCACCGCATGAAACTCCAGCGCCATGAGAAACACTTCTCTGGGAGATACCAGGGAACAGTTCACTGTTCCTTTGGACAGCACTCGGTCACAGATCAGCCGGTTTTTATTATCTGTCATCGCCAGGATCACTTCTTCCGTTGACAGATACCGCATCCGTTCCATATAATAGTCTGCCACGGTTTCCGGCCGGGTAAACTGAAGACGGTCAAACGCATCCGACATGGCAAGGCGCCTGGAAAGTTCCACAAGGCACTTGATCTTAACCGCCTTCACCTGTCCGATTCCGCTGACGCGGCACAGATCGGAAACCGTCAGATACCGCAGTCCCAGCAGCCCCTTTTCCCGTCCCTTTGGCAAAGCCAACACCTGCCTGGCCAGCTGCAGAGAATCCTGCGATTTGGTCCCGGTTCGGATGATAATCGCAAGGAGTTCCGCTTCCGACAGGTACTCCGGCCCCTCTTTCAGGAATTTCTCATAGGGCTTCATCTCTTCATAGAATGGTTGTTTTTGTTCTTTTTGATTCATTTTTATTCCCGTTTTCCATGCTTTCCGAACGCATCTTCCGGGAAGGCCGGTCACAGGATCCGGTAGATGAGCAAAGCGAGCGCTATCCCCAAAATGCTCGCCAGGCTGATCCGGATCGAAAGGGCAAAGGTGATGCTCAAAATGCCGAAATCAAGAACCATTGGGCTGGTCAGGCCGAACGTCTGTCCAAAGTTTAAAAAACTTGAAGGAAACAGACTGCCGATAAAACCGCCCAACACAATTCCCGCCAGCACCAAAAGCAGACAAGTCCATCCATTTTTGTTCTTCATTTTTTTCATTCATTTGTCCTTACAAGTTTTGCCATTACCTATATTAACATACTTCCAAATTCATGTATAGAAGCTAAAACTAAAAATTTTCGCCGCATTTGACAGCATATGCGGGCTTTCGACAGGCTTGGCAGGTGCCTTTACGGAAGCCGCACCGCCCCCGCATCCAGACAATGCTGAAGCGCTTTGAGTATGCCGAATTTCGCATGGGGCCAGGTCAGGCCTCCCTGGAAATACGCCGTATAAGGCGCCCTTAAGGGGCCGTCCGCAGACAGTTCAATGGAGGAACCGGATACAAAAGCGCCGGCCGCCATAATCACTTGGCTGTCATATCCGGGCATATCCCAGGGTTCCGGCCGCACATGGCTGTCCACCGGAGCAGCAGCCTGAATCCCCTCGCAGAAGGCGATCAGCCCTTCAGGCTGTCCGAAAGTCACCGCCTGAATGATATCGTGCCTGGGCTCGCTTCCGTTTGGAATGACCGCCAGTCCCAGCCGTTCAAACAGATTCGCCGCAAAGATTGCCCCCTTCAGCGCGCTTGCGGTCACTGTGGGCGCGAGGAAAAGGCCCTGATAGAACTGGGGAAGGACGCCGAGAGAAGCGCCTACTTCTTTCCCAAGGCCCGGGGAAGTCAGCCTTCTGGCCGCATTCTCCACACAGGTTTTCGTACCTGCGATATAACCGCCGATCGGGGCCAGCCCGCCGCCGGGATTCTTGATCAGGGAACCGACGCACATATCTGCCCCTACATCAGAGGGCTCGATGCGTTCGACAAATTCCCCATAACAGTTATCAACCATGCAGATCACATCCGGCTTGATCTGCCGGATGAATGCAATCAACTCTCCAATCGCCCCAACCGACAGGGTCGGCCTGGTCTGATACCCTTTGGAACGCTGAATGGTGACCAGCCGGGTGGACGGATTGATCGCCGCACGGATGCCTTCATAATCAAACCCGCCGTCGGGCAGTAAATCCACCTGCCGGTAAGTTACGCCATATTCCTTTAAAGAGCCCATGGAATCCCGGATGCCGATGACTTCTTCCAGTGTGTCGTAGGGCTTTCCTACAGGGGAGAGCAGCTCGTCTCCCGGCCTCAGGTTGCTCATCAGTGCCAACGCCAGCGCATGGGTCCCGCAGGTAATCTGCGGACGCACCAGGGCATCCTGCGTATGGAATACGGAGGCGTATACCGCCTCCAGGGCATCCCTGCCGATATCATTATAACCATATCCGGTCGTCCCCAAAAGGCACGCCTCGCTCACCCGGTTCTCCTGCATGGCCTTCAATACCTTGAGCTGATTGTATTCCGCCGTTTCATCAATCATATGGAATCTCTCTTCAAGCCCGGCCAGGATTTCCCTTCCGAATTCCATCGTCTCTTTTGCAATTCCCATTGCGGAATAAAGCGTTTCCATTGAATCATTTGTTTCCATCAAACCGTACTCCTCTTGTATATTTTCATCAAATCCAAATTGCGCAGCTCCATCAGAACAGTTCTCTCTCCCTGCACTGCTCCAGCATATAATCCAGACAGTTCCTGTCACTGCCCAGCGTCTGTTTATCAACCCAGATTACATCTTTTTCCCTTCGGAACCAGGTCAGCTGCCGTTTGGCAAAATGTCTGGTATCCCGCTTGATCAGATACACCGCCCGATCAAAATCATATTCTCCGTCAAGGAAGCCGAGAATCTCTTTATAGCCCAGTCCCTGCATGGAAACCATGTCCCGGGTGCATCCCATCTCCTTCAGACGCTTCACTTCTTCCACCAGGCCGCGGGAAATCATCGCATCCACCCTGCGGTCACACCTGTCATAAATCACATTCCGGTCATCATTCAGGACAAAATAGCAAGCATTATAGGCTGCCTCGCGGCCGCGCTCCCGCTCATTGTGTTCAGAGATCTTTTCTCCTGTCTGCATATAGAATTCCAATGCACGGATCATGCGTTTTTTATTGTGTTCGTGGATCTGCTCTGCGGCCTGGCTATCCACCTGCTTTAACATCTGATGAAGGTAGCTTCCGCCCTTTTCTTCCCAGGTTTTCTCCAGCGCATTCCGAATGGAATTATCCTGTGGATTCTCAGTAAAATCAATATCATACAAAACCGCCTGAATGTAGAATCCGGTTCCGCCCACCAGAATTGGAATACGATTCCGGCCTCGTATATCGCGGATGGCTGCTTTTGCCATCTTCTGGAAAACGGTCACATTGAATTCTTCCCAGGGCTCCAGCACATCGATCAGATGGTGGGAAATGCCTTCCGTCTCTTCCGGAAGAATTTTGGCAGAGCCGATATCCATGTGCCGGTAGACCTGCATGGAATCTGCCGAAATGATCTCTCCATTGACCGTCCTTGCCAATTCCAGAGACAGAGCTGTCTTTCCCACCGCCGTCGGTCCCGCCAGGATGATGAGCGGTTCCCTCTTTTCTTCTTTCATCAACACATCTACCTCTATGTTCAGACAATTCGTTTAAATTTTTTTTCCAGCTCGTACTTGCTCATTACGATGATGGTCGGTCTGCCGTGCGGGCAGTGATACGGATTCTCCAGCTTCATGAGCTGATCCAGAAGCGCTTCCATCTCCTGATGGGTCATGGAAGTATTTCCCTTCACCGCGGATTTACAGGCCATAGAGGCCAGCTTTTCTTCAATGACGGACGGCGTCCCATGGGGAGGCGCCTCTTCCAGTTCATCCAGTATTTCCTGAAGGAAGTCTTTCTCGTGATGTCCATACAGTTCACAAGGTACCGCACGGACTGTCACAGCATTTCCGCCGAAATCCTCTATCTCGAAGCCCATTGATGCGAAATGGCTTTCATACGCTTTCAGCGTGTGTACCTCTCTTGCCGACAGATTTATCACAAGCGGGGGCGTCAGGTTCTGGCTTTCCACGCTGTTGGAACGCATCTTTTTTATGAGTGCTTCATATTTTACCTTTTCATGTGCCGCATGCTGATCGACAAACATCAAGCGGTCTTCATACTGAACGATCCAGTAGGTATCAAACACCTGGCCCAGGATCCGGTAATGCCTGGCCGCTTCTCTGGACAAAAGCTTTCCGTCGAACAGTTCCATCTGCTCCGCGTGCTTGATCTCATACTGCCCCGCCTCTTCCTGCAGCATTTTCTGCAGACGGACGGTTTCAAAAGGCTGCGGCGCCTCCGGTTTCTCTGCCTGCCTCTTCCGCACCTGCTCGGACGAGGCAGGCACCTGTACCGGCGCCGCCTGTTCTTCCTGTTCGGGCGCTTCTTCGGACTGTTCTCTCCGAGCCTGTTCCGGCTTTCCTGGTATCAGCTTTTCCTGGTTTTCCCGCTCTTTAAGGCTTATTTTCCCTGGCTCAGGCCGCGCCTCCCCCTGCACATTCAGCCCTGCAGCATTCTTTTCGCTGCTTTTCTTTGGAGTGTTCTGTCCGCTGTCAGACACAGAGACTGGCTCCGGCCTGAGAACGCTCTCCCGGGAGGCCCCAGCAGAGATCGGCGGACGTTCTTTTCCGGAGTCCTGTTCCCTGCTGCGCGCCGGACGGCCGGATGACGGTTCATCCAGCGTAATATCCGGTATCAGTTCCCGGCTGTGCATAGCCTGCCTGACCTTTTCTTCCAGAAAGGCATACAGCCCCGGCTGATCGTGAAAACGCACTTCCATCTTGGAGGGATGTACGTTTACATCAATGTTCTCAGGAGCGACGCGCACATGGAGCAGGGCAAAAGGAAATTTATGCTGCATCAGATAGGCCTTATAGCCCGCTTCCAGCCCTTTGGAAAGCAGCGGGCTCCTGACATATCTGCCATTTACGAAGAAGAATTCAAAGTTCCGATTGGAACGCACGGTGGATGGACTTCCCAGAAAGCCTTCCACCACCGCCTGCTCCCCTTCCGCCCGGAAAGGAATCAATTCCCTGGTCAGCTGCCTTCCATAGAGCCGGTAAACGATCTCCTTCAGATCTCCATTGCCGGAGGTGTGAAATTTCACGTTCCCGTTCACCATGAACTGAAACGCCACATCCGGTCTGGAAAGAGCCATATGTTCCATCAGATCAGACACATAGCTTCCTTCCGTGGAGGGAGATTTCAGAAACTTTTTCCGCACGGGCGTATTGAAAAAGAGCTCTCTGGCGATAATTGTCGTACCGTCCGGAGCACCTACCTCCGAAAATTCTTTTTCCACCCCGCCTTCCAGGCGATAGTGAACGCCGGTCAGCTGGTCTTTGGTTTTACTGATCAGTTCCACCATAGAAACCGCCGCTATGCTGGAAAGCGCCTCTCCCCGGAACCCCAGGCTCTGAATGCGAAACAGATCCTCTGCTGAACGGATCTTGCTGGTGGCATGCCGGCAGAACGCCTTTCGGATTTCTGACTTGTCAATGCCCCCTCCGTTGTCCGTCACACGGATAAAGGAACAGCCGCCGTCACGGATCTCCACCGTCACAGCGGCCGCACCAGCATCCATGGCATTTTCCACCAATTCCTTCACGACGCTGGCAGGCCTTTCCACCACTTCCCCGGCGGCTATTTTATCGATTGTGCTGCTGTCAAGCAAATGAATCTGCGCCATTGTCCTTCTCCTACCATCTGTTTTTCAGCTTGTTCTGAAGCCTGTAGAGCGTATTCAGCGCATCCAGGGGCGTCATCGTGCTGACGTCAACATTTTTCAATTCTTCCAGCACATCCGCATCGGTTACGGTATCGAACAGAGAAATCTGTTCCAGATCCACCTCATCATAATGTTCCTGCTTCTTTCCGCTTCCGGAACCCGTATCCGCTACGGAAATGTTCTGTATTTTCTCTGTAATATCATTATCGGTAAGCTGCTCCACGATTTCCTTCGCCCGGTCAATCACCATGTCGGGCACACCCGCCAGCCGGGCCACCTGAATGCCGTAGCTTTTATCCGCACCGCCCTTGATGATCTTGCGCAGGAATACGATATCATCCCCTTTTTCCTTCACCGCGATGCAATAATTGTTCACATTATGCATCTTTCCTTCCAGTTCCGTCAGTTCATGGTAATGGGTGGCGAAAAGGGTTTTGGCTCCCAGAAGCTTCCGGTTGCTGATATGTTCGATTACCGCCCAGGCGATGGAAAGTCCGTCAAAGGTGGAAGTCCCTCTTCCGATTTCATCCAGGATCAGAAGGCTGTTGCGTGTGGCATTCCTGAGGATATTGGCGACCTCGCTCATCTCCACCATGAAAGTGCTCTGGCCGCTGGCCAGGTCATCTGATGCGCCTACCCGGGTAAAAATCCGATCCACCACGCCGATATTCGCGCTGCGTGCCGGAACAAAGCTTCCGATCTGAGCCATCAGCACAATCAGCGCTGTCTGCCTCATATAGGTGGACTTTCCTGCCATGTTCGGCCCCGTAATCACAGCGATCTGGTGGGAATGATTATCCAGATAGGTATCATTGGGAATGAACATATCATGATCAATCATCCGCTCCACCACCGGATGGCGGCCTTCCTTGATCTGAATCAATCCCTTTTCATTCAGGGTAGGTCTGACATAATGGTTCTGTTCCGCCACCAAGGACAGGGAACAGAATACATCCAGCCGGGCGACCGCTTTTGCTGTAGCCTGAATTCGCTCCACCTGAGAGGCGACCTTATCGCGCACCTCACAGAACAGATCATATTCCAGCGTACACAGCTTATCTTCCGCGTTCAGGATCGTATCTTCCAGTTCCTTCAATCTGGAGGTGGTAAAACGTTCCGCATTGGTCAAGGTCTGTTTTCTTACATAATCGTCCGGAACCAGATTCAGGTAAGACTTCGTCACTTCCAGATAGTAGCCGAACACCTTGTTGTATTTTACCTTCAGATTTCGGATCCCGGTTCTCTCCCTTTCCGAATCCTCCAGCTGGGCGAGCCAATTCTTTCCTTCCGTCTTGGCCCTGCGCAGATTATCCACATCCTGATTATAGCCCTCTTTGATGATGCCGCCTTCCCGGATGGTGATGGGCGGTTCCTCTTCAATGGACATTTGTATCAATTCATACAGGTCTTCCAGACCGTCAATTTCTTCTTCAATCTTCTGATTGGCCGCACCCGGAAGGTTTCTCAGCACAGTCTTAATATGCGGGAGCATCTCCATGGAACTTCTGAATGCGAGCAGATCCCTGGGATTGGCCGTTTTATAGCTCACCTTGCCAAGGAGCCTCTCCATATCATAGATGGGCGCCAGATATTCCCTGAGTTCATCTCTGGAAAGCGGATCCTTGCAGAACGCTTCCACCGCATCCAGCCGCTCTTCCATCTCGCTTCTGGAGATCAATGGCTGTTCCAGAAAGCTGCGCAGAAGGCGGCCTCCCATGGCCGTTTTCGTCTTATCCAGCACCCACAGAAGGGAACCCCGCTTATTCTTCTCCCGTAGCGTCTCCACCAGTTCCAGATTCCGACGCGTGGAAGCGTCCAGCAGCATAAAGCGGTTCACCAGATAGGGCTCAATATGCGTGAAATGGCTGAGCGGTATTTTCTGTGTATCATACAGATAAGAAAGCAGGGCCCCCGCTGCAATGACCCCGTTCGGAAAATCTTCCACGCCCAGGCCGGAAAGCGAATTCACATGAAAATGCTGCAGCAGATTCGCCCGGCAGATAGCATCGTCGAAATAATGCGGCTCCAGGGAAGACAGCGTTATTCCAAGTCTCGTCTTTAAATCCTCCAGATCCAGCCCGCTTAAAAGAAAGGCGTCATTGCAGATGATCTCCGAAGGCGAATAACGGATGATTTCATCCAGCAGCTTTCTGTTGTCCTCTACCTCTGTCAGATAATAATCCCCTGTGGTCACATCCGCAGCAGAGATCCCCGCCTTACCCGAAAAATATGCGATGCACATCAGATAGTTGTTCCGGTTCTCTTCCAGCGTCTGTAGATTCAGGTTGGTACCCGGGGTCACGATCCGAACCACTTCCCTGCGCACCAGTCCCTTAGCCTGCTTGGGGTCTTCCATCTGTTCACATATAGCAACCTTATATCCTTTGCTGACCAGTTTGCTCAGGTATCCTTCCACAGCGTGATAGGGCACGCCGCACATAGGCGCCCGCTCTTCCAGCCCGCAGTCCTTGCCGGTCAGCGTAATTTCCAGCTCTCTGGAAGCGGTCAACGCATCTTCAAAAAACATTTCATAAAAATCACCGAGACGGTAAAAGAGAATGCAGTCGGGATACTGCTCTTTGGTCTCCACATATTTTTTCATCATCGGTGTCATTTCTGCCATTCTTTCGTATCTCCTTTACCCTGTCTCCAACCCGCAAACGCGCATTTTTGCCGTTTCATTACCATTCCAAAGCCGGGCATACATTATTAAAATATACCACAATTCCTTATTTTTGTAAATTATGCGAATTTCCGACTGGGCGTACGCATCCCAACTCCGGAATCCCTCTGTGGCTTTCCCCGTCCGGCCCCTTCCCTCTTCGGTCCGCTGGTTCCCCTCTGCCTGCACACAGGGAATGCTTGGCCCATCTGTATTTCGTTCCCAGAGGGCATGTGAAAAAATCGTGCTGTTTCTTACTTTTCATCCGGAAGCGTGCTCCCGCGCGTCCTGGCGGCGTTGTTTGACGCCCAAAGGGCGGAGTTTAGCCGCCAGGGGGGATCATACTTCCGGATGAAAGTTAGAAACAGCCGATTTTTGAAGTGGCCCTCTGGGAACGAAATACAGATGGGCCCAAGCATTCCCTGTGTGCAGGCAGCGGGGAACCAGCGGAACGAAGAGGGAAGGGGCCGGACGGGGAAAGCCACAGAGGGATTCCGGGGAGGAACTGATATTTATTTACTTGTGTTTCCATATGATATCCTGTAGAATAAAGGAGGGGTGGGAGATGGATATTCATCAATTCCCCTTTTTTGCCGGCGCAAGCCGGTGAATAATCGATTCGTATATATTTATACGGAAATCACAAAAAAGGAGAATCAACAATGAACAAAACTTGGACTGTTAATGCAAACGGCACCAATCATTCCATTGAGTACAAGCGGAATCGGCTGATCGTGGACGGACAAATCTATAAGCTCAAAAGCTCCAACTGGTTCGTTCAGATGATCGACTATTCCGTCAGCTTCGGCGATGTGGAATGCAGGCTCGTGGTGATCGGCAATAAGGTGGATCTGGCCGTCAACGGCAGGTTCCTGGGAAGCGGAGAGCCTTATAAACCCCTTGCATCAATCCCCGTATGGGTATCCATATTTGCGGGAATCAGCGTTGTCCTTGGCTTTTTGATGAATGGTTGGCTGGGACTGTGTATCGGTATTCTGCTCGGCGTTCTGTATTTTAATCTGTTCCTGAAAAAGGAAAAGGGAACTCCCGTAATCATCGCCTTCATCATTGCAACCATTCTTCAGATCGCACTTGGAATCGGCGTAGCCTTCCTGCTCATGTAAATAGCACAGGATTTTGTACATATTGGAGGGACATATGGAGAATCAATATCAAGCCCCGCAGAATCAGCCGCCCTTTCAGCAGGCGCCGGGCCAGCAAATGCCTTACCAGCAGGGCCCAGTCGTCATCAATCAGCTTGAGAACAAAAAAGACGGGCTTGCTGTCCTGTCTTTGGTTCTCGGAATTTTGGGCATTGTTTTCTGCTGGTGCTTTGTCGTTCCCCTCATCATCTGCCTGATCGGCCTGATTGTGGGGATTGTCAGCCTGGTAAAAACAAAACAGCATTCCGGTCTGGCCCTTGCGGGCGTCATCCTTTCCGCAATCGGCATGGTGCTGAGTTTTGCTTTTATCCTGCTTTTGGTACTGTTTGTTTAATCAAAAACATCCTTATCGGAGAGCCCCGGTTCACTGGTTTCTCTGATAAGGATGTTTTTATGCATATCCTGTTTTCCATCATCTAAAGGCAGCGCTTGTTCTTCCGCTTATCTTCTCTTCTGCAAACCTTTCATACCGTGACGTTGTAAACGGCCCGGCTCCGGCCATGCGCGTCTTTTGATCCCTGTCCGGGTACCATATATGCTTTGCCAGGGGCCGTCTGAAAACGCCGGCACTTACGCGCCGTCTTTTGGCGCGTTATGTGCCGCTGCGTTTGAAGCCGAGCGAGAGCGTGCTGCGGCAAAGAACACCTGCGCCAAAGCGGAGACGGATATCTGTGCGCAGGAAAGCCATGGGCAGGCTCGTCTGAACTGTTTCCGTTACCCGTGTGGAAAGTCTGGTTTATAACGAATGGCTGCCCGCAGGTACCATCGCCACGAACATCAACCGTCAGCTGGAAAGAATCGGCTATAAAAACCTGGGCGTCAATGCCAGGCCCAATCTGGTGGTCCTGCGCCGCACCGATATGCCCGCCGTACTCGTCGAAGTTGGTTTCATCAACAACGATCAGGACAATGCCCTATTCGACAGTAAATTCGATGCCACGGCGCGGGCCATCGCAAACGGGATCGCCGGCACGCTCTGGACATGGTAAACATTTCCTCCGCCCAACGGGCCTGCGCAGGCATGCAGGCCTGTTGGCATTCTCCAATCAGCAATGCATACACCAGCGTCTATTGGCCGCTGCGGAGGATATAGTCCTCCAGATCCTGAAGGAACTGATCCCATTCGCCTTCATTCTCCACATAATAAATCGGACACTTCTTCCCTCCCACATCATAATGGCGCAGCACATCTGCCGGCACCAGATCATATTTCTTCAGCAGCCAGGCCGTCAGCGAAATCAGCGACTCATAAGTGGCATCCGTAAAAGAGCCATCCTCAGACGTATAGCAGCACTCTATGGAAATAGAATCATAGTTCCTCGTCTTCACCGCATAGGCGATCTCGTCCAGGGGCAGGCATTGAATTATTTTGCCATCATAGCCGATCACAAAATGCGCGCTTGCAGATCGCTCCCCGGTAATGCCAAGGTTCTCAAAATAACTCCGGTTCTGTTCCGCAGAAGTACCCCGGTTTGCTGTATAATGGATAAAAATATTCCGTACTTCCCCCAGCGCTTCCCCCGGTCTGGAATAGGGATTTACCGTAAGAAAATCTTCTACGATCTCCGGCTTGTCCGACTCGCTCTCTCTAATCGTCTGCTCTCTGATACCACTCACCGGCTGTTCAAGCCCTGATACATAGGTGATAATCCGCCACCCTGCCAATGCGAGAAGAATTCCTGCCAGCAGCACAGCTGCAGCCAGGATAGTTCTTGCAAACATCATCTGCCTTCTTCGCTTCTTCCTCCGCGCCAGGATCTCCTTTCTGCTCCGTCTCTTGGGCGCCGGTTCATTGCTCCATGCGGAAATATCAATGTAATCCACGATTCCTTCCTCTCCCGTCTCTTGACCTAAGGCCCCTCCTAAGTATAAAGAGAGTATAGCAGGCGTTTTGGTTCATATTATTTAACAAAAAATGAAGTTTTTTTTAAGATTCTATTCATGTCGATCCGTGGTTTCTGCATATCATCCGGCAGGGAGGAATACAGCGATCTGAATCCTAAATTTGGGGCGGTTTTCTTTCCTCACTTTTTATTTCCATTTGCGCTGTTTTGATTTATAATAAAGATGCGTTCATCGCAAATTATGAGTCTCATGGAGGGATATTCAATGAGTTATGAACAAAATGGCCAGAATACCAATCCTCATGGCGGTTCGGATAATCCGCAGGACGGAGGCCTTTATGGCAATGCTTCCTATAACACTTCCGCTTATGGAGATACCGCCTACTCCTCCGGCCCTGTTCTGCCTTCCGGCACTGAGCCAACAATCAACAATGAAAATGGAAATACTGTCGGAACGAGCTGGAACGGAGCGGATGACAGATATCAGAATCCCTATTATTCGTCTTATTCCAACGGGCAGACTTCTTACAATCAATCCTATGCTTATGAAATCAAGCCACAAACTACCAGTAAATTTGCTGTCGCCTGTCTGGTTCTTGGCATTTTAGGATTTTTAACCGGAATTTTTCTCGTCGGGCTGATTCTGGATGTAATTGCGGTCATTTTAGGAATCGTATCTCTGAGTACCGGGCGGCCGGGCAAAGGAATGGCGGTATCCGGAATCGTTCTTTCGATACTTTCTATCCTCCTGACGCTTCTCATTTATTTCATTGTCGGTGTTGCGACCACCTCTTCTATTTCTTCCACGGATATTTCCCGTTCCAGCACTTCAGAAGAGTACCTCAATCTCACCAGTTCGCAGCTGATGGAAAATGTCTCTTATGAAACATATGAAATTGCCGAGGGTGTCCTAATCATGTATGAAAATTCAAATGACGTGGATGTGGATCTGGACGCAGATGTAGTTTTTTACAACACGGATGGCAGCATCCTATCTGTCGAGAACGGATATATCTGGGGTTGTGCCGCTAATGGAAAAGCAGTCGTGGAAGTGCCCGCTCCAACGAATGATAATTATGATCCGCTTCCATACGATCATTATGATATTGCCATAACAGCCACCGCTGTGGATACAGCGTATACTGCTCCCAATTACAGCAATGAATTTGACATTCAGTCCAGTTCCGATGCCAGCGGGACGGTGTATGCCACTATTTCCAATCCAACGGGCCTCACCTTTGATTCCGTAGATTTGGCCTGCATCTATTATGCGGATGGGGAAGTGATCGGCATATCTTTCGATTATCTCTACGATATAGGCAAAAGCGGAGAGGCGGAGTTCCTCGGCCCTCATGATGTCGAATATCGGGCTTTGCCATATGATGATTATGAAATCATCGTCAATAATACCTATTACTATGATTATTAAAGTCGTTATTGCTCAGCCCTCCGCATATGCCGTTTTGTCTCACTTGTTTGTGGCACCCGGTTCCCCAAGCACGGGCAGCCGAACCCTGCGCCGCAGGGTTCGGCTGCATTCTTTTTCCGCAAACCACTTTAAAAATTGGCTGTTTC